>OLPH01001098.1_pt1 | contig 28641 bp, 28 predicted proteins | sample 1672951 | NCBI WGS metagenome assembly OLPH01 (sample SAMEA3136740, study PRJEB25190) | human gut metagenome | reverse complement strand
GTCCTCCATGATCCTGGCCAGCCAGAATCTGGAGGACTTTGACGTGGATGGGGTGCGGGAGCTGACCCGGCCGCTGTTTGCCATCCCCACCCACCAGTTCCTGTTCAACGCCGGCAGTGTGGACAAGAAGTTCTATATGGACAACCTCCAGCTGGAGCCTGCTGAGTTCGAGCTCATCCGTTATCCCCAGCGGGGCGTCTGCCTCTACCGCTGCGGCAACGAGCGGTATCTGCTGGAGGTCCACGCGCCGCCCTATAAGGAGAAGCTGTTCGGGACAGCTGGCGGACGATAAAGCCGGCATCTGTTGGAAGGTCAATGGCAGTCCCCTATGTGTAAAGAAATGGACGGCGCATTCGTGCCGTCCATCTCCACAGGATATGAAATTACATTTCAAGCCCCAGCTTCTCCGCGATCTCTTCCGCGGATAGGCCGGCGGCCTTTGCTTTCTCCATGACAGTTCTCATGGTGACCGGGTGGAGGAGCTTCTGCTTCTGGGCTTCCAGAGTCTTGATCTCCTCCTGCTTTTTGGAGATCTTCGCGTCGATCAGCGCGATACGTTCTTCGGTGCTGCGAGCGGCCATTCAGGGCACATCCTTTCTGTTTGATGTGATTATCATAAAATACAAGCTGAACCCTGTCAACCGAATTTTGTCATATCGCCGCCTTTTCCGTCTTGATTTTGTAGCCACACGGCGATATGGGATGAACATACAAAACCAAGGAGGAAACGAAAATGGAACCAATTGAACTATCCCGCTGGGAACCGTCCCCGGAAGATCCCCGGCGGAAGCAGTACGCCGGACAGCGTACCGCGCAGGAGGTCTTTGAGGAGCTGAGCCACCGTCTGGAGGGTATGGGGTACCTGCCGGACGAGTGTTTTCTCATGAACCGTGACTGGGAGAATGGCCGGGAGATCCCACGGGACGCGGATATCTTCTGTACCACCGACTACGGCGGCAGCGAGGGCATCTATTTAGATGTGTCTCTGCAATGGTATGAAAATAATCGGACAGTCACAAGGAACTTCATCACCGGCAAGACCCTGGGTGAGACCGGCGCGGACCTGGACCGGATGTTTCTCATCTCCTCCGCCATCACCAAGGCATTCCATGGAGATCGAGGAACCTATGCCCGGTACCTCCGCCGAGGGGAACAACCGGAGCCGGAGGCCATGATCGTCCACCTGAATCCCGCAGAGCAACGCACCATCATACAGGCATTGGCGGAACAGCGGGAGCGGCAGGAGCAGGCCATGTCTCAGACGGAGCAGCTTCTGAGGCGGATGACCGGGAGCATCACCGCCTATATGGAGGAGGTGGGACAGCGGCCTCTGCGCATGAGCGACTATGATAAAACAGTGCTGGCGATCCAGGATGGTGAGTTAACAGAGTTCTGGGCACGCTATCCCAAAGCACTGGATCAAGCGGACAGCCTGCTGGTGGAGACTGCGGGCCGACCGGGAGCGGTAGGCAGAAGGATGACTCTGAGTATACTGTCTGCCGCAACGAAAATCTCTCCCTCTGCCTACCTGACCGCCTGCAAGCGGGCGGTGGATACCGGAGATGGGCAGCGGGTGCAGTCTCTCATAGAGCAGGCGGAAAGCTGTCTCTCAGAGCCGCTTCCCGCTCTCACCGGTGTGGCCATCCTGCATGCCTATACGAATGGCCATCGAAACATGGCCAAAGATCTGATCGCCCAATGTACGTCCGAGCAGATTGCCGCCGCGCCCCCAAACCTCCTCCGTCTGGTTGCGGAGCGGCTGGACTTCCAGACCGCAATGGAGCTGGTGGACAAGGGCGTCCAGCCGGGGGATTATGCGGCAGACGTTCTGCACACCCTCACGGGCCAGCATCAGGAATGGATGGCGGAGAAGCTGCTGGAGCACGGGATGCCGGTGGCGGCGGACAACTACGCCGCTCTGTATGTCTGCGTCAATAACCAGGCGGCCGGCGTTGCAAAGCTCCTGCTGGATCGGGGGATGGATCTGGAGCAGTACCAGACATGGGCGGAGAAGCAGAGAAAAAACGAGGGATATGAGGAGACAATGGCGGAGCTGACCGAATACTGGTCGGAGCTGCAAAGCGGGCCTGAGCAGGACAGCCCCTCCATGGACGGCATGAGCTTATGAGCGCCACAGCCGCGGCGTTGGTCAAGGCGGCCATCCTCGCCCTGACTGATGAAAACACCAGAAAGAAAATCGGTTGGGTGCTGGCGGCGATTCTCTCTCCAGTGATCCTGCTGATTGCCTTTTTGTGCGCTCTGGGTTCGGGTACCGCCAGCCACAACCTCTCCGTTGTGGAGCTGTGCTTTTACGGCGGCAAGGTCCCGTCTGAGACCCCTGATGAGTACCGGGCCTACATTGAGGAGATGCGCGCGGGCTTCAATCTCTTGGATGGATCCATTGAAAATATCAATGAATTGACAGAAGGAGAAGACGGCCTTGACGAGATCCGCGTCAAGGCCCTTTTTTATGCTCTGTACTTCGGCACAGACAGCCCCAGCCAACAGGACTGCCAGAAGTTTGTGAGCTGCTTTGTCACCTACGAGGAGCGGACCCGGACCGTCAGCGTGGAACATGAGGACGGGACCATCACAGAGGAGGAAGAAACCTATACAGTGGCCGTGTCCATTGAGGATCTGGAGGTGATCTATCAGAATATCCGTTCCACCATGGGTGTGGAGGCCACAGAGGACCAGCGGAGCAACGCGGAGAGCATCTACAGCCTCATCCGCTACGGCTATACGGGGGGAAGCAGCTTCGAGGGGGCTGATGTGCCGTTCATCGGGGCGGACGGCTTCTGCTCCCCCATCGGGGAGAACTGGCGGAGCGTGGTCACCTCCGAGTTTGGTAACCGTATCGACCCTATCACCGGGCAGCGGCGGGGACACACCGGTATGGATCTGGCAGTCCCCACAGGCACACCCATCCGCGCCGCCCTGCCGGGGACGGTGACAGTGTCCACCTACAACCGGGGCGGATACGGTTATTACATCATGATCGATCATGGCGATGGGCTGTCCACACTCTACGGTCACTGCTCCCAGCTGCTGGCATCGGTGGGCAGGATAGTGAATGCTGGGGATGTGGTTGCCCTGTCCGGTTCCACCGGGCGCTCCACTGGCCCCCACCTCCACTTCGAGGTGCGCGTCAACGGCCAGCGGACAAACCCACGGGGCTATCTGCCATAAGGGCAGAGGAAAGGAAAACGCAATGAAAATCAAAGCCAATCTCTTAAACAAACCAGTAAACTTTCAGATGGACGACTGCCAGATCGAAAAGGTGGTGGAATTGCCGCGGGACCAATTTTCTGCGCTGGTCATCACACCGCTCACAAATCAGCCGTTCATCGCGGAGAACAAAAGATGGATGTTTGCGGACGACAGCGCCGTCCACTGCCTGCTGGTGCTGGGTCAGGGCAGCGGGGACGGCGTGCTGATCTATTCCGCCGGCTATGACTATCCCCGCCTTGCCGCCTACCTGCCGGGGATGCGGGATATCCTCAACGCCAGATTGGAGCGGGCGGCGGACTTCATCGTCCATCAGGGCACAGAGGCCACAGAGAACGGAAGCTGGAGCATCAGCTTCAAGGAGCTGGAAAAGCAGACCGAGATCACAGTCCGCAGAGGAAACGGTCTGGACGGGATGCTGCTGGAGGCGCTCACGCACCGCAGGGAGGTGACCTCGGCGGCGCTGACTGATACGGGGATCGACACAGCGTACCACCTGAACTTCTGCTCCAGAATTCCAGGCCAGAAGCCGTGCTACTTTACCAAACTTCCTGAGGAGCAAAAGACACAGCTTTTCTACGAGGCGGTAGAGACCCTCCTTGATTTTTTTGGCGATGAGAATCTCTATGGTGTACTTCACAACGGATTGCAAATGCCGAACGAGGAGATCCTGGCCCGTGGATATCTCACCACGGAAGCTATGCTGGCCGCGGGCACCGTCATGTCCCTGCCGGAAAACTCCGGTATCTCCCTTCGTGACGTTCTCCAATACGAGTTGACCGAAGACCTGTCTCTCGTCCATGCCCAGGGCGGAGAGCCAGTACCGCTTGAACAGGAAGAAGAACTGACCCGCACGGAGCGGAAGCGGTTCTCCGATGTGCTGGACGCCCACGTTCTGGAATCCCGCGCCGGGGAGCATGGTACGGAACTCGTGATTGGCGGTGTGAAGCCGGAACGGCTGGAGCGGTTCCGCTCTATCCTTGACGCCTATAAGCCGGAGGACCAGAGCATGGAGACTATTCAATAAAAGGGGGCGGCGGTTTTATGGACAGTTACTTTCAGGTCCGGGACGCGGAGCGCACGGCATGGTTTACCTCGCAAGAGGTGCGGAATATCGCGGATGTGGCCGCCATGGTCACGAAAGCCCTGGACGCCGCTGGTGGGGAGGGGGAAACCTCCGTCCAAGCACTTGCGGATCACGGTGGAATTTCCCTGCGGCCGATCTCCGCGGATCGTTTCAGCGCGCAGGTGCGGGACCTTTTCTGTGAGCCGCCCGGAAAGCTCCTGGCAGAGCTGGACCTCAAAGATGACACATTCTACTGCGCCAGCTGGGTTCCGCGGGAGGAACACTGCGTCGCGGTCTCCGGAATGATCAGCCGTCTCCTGGGTGTCTATGAACTGGCGATGGTAGAGCGGCTCGAAAAACATCTGGATCTGGACCGGTTCTGCAATGAGATATGGGACCACCTCCACGTGAGCTTTGTGGCCCCCCGGATGGAGCGCCAGTCTGAGCGGTGGGGCCCGCGGGACAGACCTGAGACCGGGCGCGGCGCCTTGTACAAACGAGCGGCGGATCTGGTGGCCACCTATGAGGAACTGCTCCTGGTACCGGATGAGGCGTGCGTCACCCACTATTTAGGGGACCTGGGGATACACATTTTTAAATATGACGCGGCACAGGAGCAGATCCAAAACGCCTATGAAAAGGCGCTGAGCGTCATGGAGATGGACGACGCCGAATTCCAGGCAGAGAAACAGTTCGTCTACCGGGGGGAGATCATCTCCGCCATGCGGGACCGTCTGCTGGTTGGGGAGCTGAAGCCTGGCGAGACCGTGCTGTTCGTCGGTACGGAGCCATACGGCGGCCCCGGTGATTTCGAGCTGCGGGGCGGCGTCGTGGAAGCAGTGAATCCGTCCGAACGGACCTGCTCGGTACGCGGCGAGTTCTTCACCATGCACGATGTGCCGCTCCACTATGTCCTGGGCCGGTATGACACCAGCGTGGAGGGAGAGCACTACGGCTTCCCCCATGTGCGGCCTCTGTTCGGGGAGAACCGTGACCTGGCCGGCCAGTATCTGCGGGAGGCCGAGGCAAGCTGGAACGTACAACAGGCGGAGACGCAGATAGACGCTCCACAAATGATGTAGGAGGAGGCGTCGGAAATGCAGAAGACCGAGATCACCCTCTCCTTTGACGGCGAGAAATTGGACGCCCTGGAATTTTATCTGAAGAAAGAGAACACCACTGTACAGAAGCGCATGAATGAGGCACTCACGGAACTATATGAACGGATTGTACCGGAGGCTGTGCGGGAGTTTCTGGACCGCAAGGCGCCGCCACCGGCCAGACCCAAACGTCCCGCCCGCCCCGGCGTGGAAAAGCCCCCGGAGAAGGCGCCCAGACCGGAAGGGCAAACTGCTTTGGAAAAGGATGGTGCTGCGGAATGAAAAGCAGAGAAATATGTGTGTGGCTGGATGAGCGGTGGTACGACGCCTTGAGCCGCCATCTGAAGGATGAGACTGTGGAGGATAAGCTCGGGGACTATTTGGACCAGCTCATCAACGAGCTGGTTCCCGAGCAGGAGTACAGCCGCATCAGTCAGGAACTCTGGCAGGAGGATCGGCAGGCCAGACAGGAGCTGGAGGCCGCGAGGAAGTTCGCCATCTTCCGCATCCGGGAGTCCGGGCAGGACCGCTGCCTCCAGGTAGAACGGCCTCTGGAGTTTCTGGATGCCGCCCGGCTCCTGCGATCCTACCTGCGGGGAGAGCGCGGGGCCTCCTCCTTTGAGCAGATGCTGCATCAGGCGGAGGAGATCACTCCCGAGGCGTTTGAGGACATGGTGCTGGTGCGCATGGAGAATACAGGAAAGGTCACCGGCACCTTTGAGCTGGACTTTGATAAGCGGGAGTTTTCCGCTGTCAATGTGATGGATGGCTGGCAGACCTTTGCCATGGGGGACGTCTCTAAAGCGGTCTATCAGGCGGACCGCAAGGCGCACCTCGACAGTGACCAGCGATGGGTACGGTTCCTGGACGCGCTGGACGGCAGGCAGATCACCTCGGCGGGTCATCTCTCCGCGCGGGAGGTCCGGATGGCGGAGGAGATTTCCGAGGTGGACGGCCTCCTGAATTTTTACCTGGAGACGTCCTTTGACGTGGACGCGGTGTTCGGGACCCAGGTCTGCACCGCGGAGAACGGCGACTGGCTGAACGTCTACGCCAACTATGATATGAACTCCGGTCAGGTATGTGATGAGCTGGAGATCGCGCTCCACCGGGGGGACGGCAGCGAGACGGCCCTCTCCTATCACCTCAACGCCGCGGAAAAGGAAGTCCTGCTGCGGAAGATGGAGGACTACTGCCAGGAGCAGACGGGCATGGGCCTTGCGGAATACAGCGCCCAGATCATGGCGGAGGCGCCGGAGCCGCCCACCGGGCCGGCCATGTGACTTGGGCGTCTATGCCAAAGATGGGGGGTATTTCCCGTTGGGTTTGGTGAATGGCTTTTCCCGCAGGGATGTGGCATTGTGTGTTCAGCCGCCGAGGACTGCGGCAAAATAACAACACGGGAGGAAATCACATGAACACAGAATTGGCAAGGGACCTACAGTATCGGATCACCAAAGAGGCGCTGGCCATGCTGGTCATCCATGGCAGCGCGGCGGAGACAAAGGATTATGAGCGGGCCATCATCCTGATCGGCTCAGCATGGGGCCTCGACCCTCAAAACGCCGTGTCCCATCTGGAGCTGATCACGCGGGAAAAGGAAGCGGCGCGTGGGACCGCCGAACCGGAGGAGACCCGCCACGTCCTGCCGGAGAGCGAGCTACCCATGAACGCCAGCGGCATGGAGACGCTGGACAACGTCTGCGGCCTGTTTGAAACCGCCATCCAGCTGGAGAGCCGGGACCACCGGGAGGCCCTCTTCCGGCTCGCCTCCAAACTGATGGAAACGCAGAATCTGCTGGACTGGATCGAGAAGACGCCGGAGGAACAGGAGCTGCCTGAACTTGCGGAGAGTTGAGGCCGCAGGCACAGCCGCTCCCTCTGCCCTGGCCGCCCCCCTTGACTGGTTATCGGGATGCCGATATAATCAGAGACAGGTGATGCATATGACGATCCAACAAATCCTGCGGGAAAAGGGCCTCTCCCGCTATCAGCTCTCCAAGCGCAGCGGGATCCCCTGGGCCACGCTGGCGGACATCTGCTCAGGCAAAACAGCGCTGACAAGGTGCAGCGCCGGAACGCTGGGCAAGCTCTCCGCCGCGCTGGACATCCCCATGGAGGAGCTCCTGACCATGACGGTGGAGCAGAGACTGGCCCCGGATGGGAAGCCCAAGGACCGCTCCTATCTGGAAAAAGATCTGCCGGCCAGCCTGCAAAAAGCCCTGGACGAATACATCCAGGGAGAGAAAGACCATGTGTCCTACATGGACTGCCTATGGGGAGAGCTGTACGGAGCTATCAACTCCAACCAGTGGAGCAACGCCATCACGCTGGAGCAGGCGGACTACCTGAGAGCAAAATACCTGTAGAGGGGAGGAATGATCTGTGATCGATTTTACCAACTGCCCTGTCAACCGTTTTCGCGCCTATGGCGGCGCGAATGGGAACAAGATCAATATCTCCTATGAGGGCTCCAGCTACATGCTGAAGTTCCCTCCGCGCCCCAGCCGGAACAAAGAGATGAGCTACACCAACGGCTGTATCAGCGAATATGTGGCCTGTCACATTTTTGAGATGCTGGGCTTCCGGGTACAGGATACCCTGCTGGGCAATTACACGGACAGCCGAGGCAAGAGCAAGCTGGTGGTTGCCTGCCGTGATTTCACAGAGGGCGGAAAACGGCTGATTGAGTTCGCCCAACTGAAGAACACCTGCATCGACAGTGAGCAGAATGGCTACGGCAAGGAGCTGGACTCCATTCTGGAGGCTGTCAATGAGCAGACACTGTATCCCGCGGATGAGCTCCGCGCCTTCTTCTGGGATATGTTTATTGCGGATGCGTTTCTGGGCAACTTCGACCGGCACAACGGCAACTGGGGTCTGCTGGTAAACGAGGAGGAGCAGAGCGTGGAGATCGCGCCGATCTATGACTGCGGTTCCTGCCTCTATCCGCAGTTGGATCTGCCGCACATGGCGGAGGTGCTGAATTCGCAGGAAGAGATTGACCGGCGCATCTATGTGTTCCCAGCCTCTGCCGTTGAAGAACACGGTGTGAAGATTCCGTATTTTGATTTTATCTCCTCCCTGCGCTGCCCGGAGTGCAATGACGCGCTCAGGCGGGTCACCGCGCGAATTGATCTGGACAGGATTCAAAAGTTCCTGGATGGTGTCCCGGAGCTCCAGCCGATCCAGCGGGAGTTCTACCTCACCATGCTGACGGAGCGCAAGGAAAAGATACTGGACTACAGCCTGGACCTCCTTCTGCGGGAGGAACAGCAGCCGGGAGCTCCCGAGTTGACAATGTGACCAGCGGAGTATTCAGGGGATCGCATCTCATTGATGCGATCCCCTTTTTCCGTTCTGCCGACCACCACAAAGCCGCGCGGCACCATCCCGATGCGGGAGCGGACTGAGGCGAAAAGCGAAAACCACAAAGTGATGTGCCAAGATAATTTGAGCAGGGGGCGGCTGAACACAGCCGCCCCCTGCTTATTGGAAACTGTTGATCATGACCGAAACCACAGCGAAAAGTTCGGTGGGTTTGCTGAATAGCTTTTCCGGCCGCAAAGGAGCATCGTGTTTGACAGCAGCACACACCACCAAACACGGAATGGAAAGGAAGAAAATATGAATATGAATACGAAAACGATCACCCCCATCCATGTGTGCGACCTCATCGCCCACGAAACCGTCTCGCTCCTCTCGGTTCTCGATGAGGACGCGGTCCCACCGGCCCAGTGGATGCGCGACGGCCTCGCGCTGTATGCCGCCGCCCATCAGTTGGAGGAGGAGACCGCGCGCCATCTGAACTGGATCGATGACGAGATCCAGCGTATCAGGCAGACAGCCGCTGGGCAGGAGCTCATCCTGCTGATTGGGGATGAACAGCTTGTCCGCACAGCCGGACTCCCCATGCAGATCGAAGCGGTGCGGGAACTGCTCCACACCACCGCGCAGCTGGAGTCTGTGGAGAGCCGAACCGCCCTGCTGGAGCTGGCCAGGACCGTCACAGATCTGTGCGGCATGGAGGATGCCCTGACGGCCAACGGCGACGAGGCGGTCCACAGGATGGAGCAGGTATGGGAGCTCTTCCGGGGAGCGGTGTCGGCGGAACACGCGGAGCGCCGCCAAGCTCTGCTGGAGGAGGCGGACATCCAGATGGATGAGCTGTGCGGATGCCTGGACCCGGAGGCAGAGGTGGAGGACGGCAAGCAGCTTCTGACCTGGGAGGAACTGCGCTCTGAGCTGGAGGCTGTGGCCGGAGCACTGGAGGCGTCAGAGCAGGACGCTGTCCCCCGCTGATCTCACACTCACGGAGGCCGGAGCGGACGCTCCGGCCTTTCTCATTCGCGCGGAGAACAGGAATACCAGCGCCGTGCGCTCTGTACGGCTCCGTGTGCCGCTTCAACGGGCGGGGTGACCCCCTGCCACACATGCGAAGGAAGAGCCAGCGTTGAGGCTGTGTGCCGCAAGCGCGCAACGGCTGGAGGCCCAAATGGGCGGGTGGACCGGGGGGACGAAAAGTGTGCGGGATAAAGCCGTGTTATCACGGCCTCAGACACCGTCCCGCAATGCGGGCCGGGGATGCGGTTTCAGGGCGCTTTCAACCGCCTTTCCGCATCTTTTTGGAGGGACCGATGCTATCACTTTTTGAGCGGTGTTATCAAATCTGCTATCAGGCGGGCGGGAAATGTCGCAGTTCCAGCAGCTTCCACGGTTTCAAATGTGTTATCACGGCCAATTTTACGAAATGGAGGCTTCTTTTGAATGCCAGATGAAAAAATAAAATTCCTGATGCGGATCGATCCGGCCACAGACCGGAAGATCAAGGCGGCCATGCCGCTGGCCAACTGCCGGAGCCAGAACGAGTTCGTGGAGAAGGCGCTGCAGTTCTACTGTGACTATGTGGCCTCCCAGGATTGCTTCTCCGTTCTGCCCCCCATGCTCATCGCGGCACTCCGTGCGACCGTGCAGGGCAGTGAGAACCACATCTGCCGGTTGCTGTTCAAGCTGGCGGTAGAGATGGATATGATGATGAACGTCCTGGCCGCGGCCATGGAGATCCCGGAGGAACAGCTGAGAGAACTGCGGGGGCGCTGTATCCAGGAGGTGAAGAAGACCCACGGCATGATCTCTCTGGATGACGCCGTGGAGTATCAGAACGGCGGGGACTGAGCAGCCGGAAGATTATTGCCGTTGCGTTCTGGATATGATCATAGTATAATGAAGCCAGTCAAAGGGGGTGCTCCGGAATGATATACGCAGTGGATGAGATCGCCCGTATCGTAAGACCGATTGCGCAGCGGTATGGATTGCGCGCGGTGTACCTGTTCGGCTCCTACGCACGGGGTGCCGCCACAGAGGACAGCGACATCGATCTCCTGATCGATACCACAGGGACGAACATCAAGAGCCTGCTGCAAGTCGCGGCGGTCTACTGTGAATTGGAAGAAGCGCTGGGAAAGCCGGTGGATCTGGTCACTGTCAGCTCACTGGAACAGGAAGCGCGGATGCCAAGCGAGGAGAGCTTCCGAAAGGCAGTCTGGAAAGAAAAGGTGGATATCTATGTTGCAGCCTGACCGACAGCGGTTAGAACACATCCGCGATTATTGTATTGAGATCAAAAAGACGATCATCCGATATGGCGAATCCTTTGAGGCGTTCGATTCGGACGCCGATTACCAACGCTCGGTTTCTTTTTGCATTTTGCAGATCGGTGAATTGAGCGGAGGCCTTTCTGTCGAGTTCCGAAAGGCAACGGCAGACCGTATCCAATGGGGGCCCATCAAAGGGATGCGGAATCTGGTGGCGCACAGCTATGGCAGCATGAGCAGGGATATCATTTGGGAAACTGCTGTCACAGATATTCCAGTCCTTCAGGAGTTCTGTGAGCAACAGCTCATGGCGGAGGATCAGAAGTAAATCAGGACAGACTCTGAAACAGGGGCGGTTCGTTTGAACCGCCCTCTTATTTTTTGATAATAGATGGGAGTGAATGCCTGTGCCCCGCGTCATATTCAAGTGCCCCTACCTCAAGGGCGGCTCGGAGCGCGCCGCCTCCCATCTGCACAACTACGTCCGCTACATGGCCACCCGAGAGGGCGCCCAGCACATGGCGATAGGGCATGAACAGCTCCCTGCCACGGAGGAACAGCGGAAGATGGTGGCGCAGCTCCTCCGGGAGTTCCCGCTGAGCCGCGGTCTGTTCGAGTACGAGGACTACCAGACCGCTCCTACCCGCGGCAACGCCTCTGAGTTCATCACCCGCGCTCTGGAGGACAACTACGACCAGATCGCCAAGCGGGACAACTACGTCAGTTACATCGCCAGCCGCCCCCGCGCACAGCGCGCTGGAGCGCATGCCCTGTTCACCGGGTCGGATGCTCCGCTGGTGCTGTCCCAAATTGCGGCCGAGGTGGCCCATCACCCCGGCAACGTGTGGCTCCCCATTATCTCCTTGCGCCGGGAGGACGCGGCGAGACTGGGCTACGATGACGCGGGACAATGGAAGAACCTCATTGCCGGCTATGCCATGGAGATGGCCGAGGCTATGAAAATACCATGGGAGCAGTTCAGGTGGTACGCGGCGTTTCACGACCAGGGCCATCACCCTCACATCCACATGGTCTGTTACAGCGCGGACGGCAGGTCCGGGTATCTCACCAGAGAAGGGATCGCCCGGATCAAATCTGATCTGGCCAAGCGGATCTTCCATCAGGAACTCCACGAACTCTATGAGCGGCAGACTCAGCGGCGGGATGAGCTCACCCAGGAGGCCGGAGTGGTCATGGCTGAACTGGTTCAGCAGATGCGGGAGGGCACGCTGGATAATCCGAGGATCGAACAGTTCATGGAGCATCTGGCCGGAAAGCTGAAGAACCTATCCGGCAAAAAACAGTACGGCTACCTGAGAGCGCCACTGAAAGCAGTGGTAGATGAGATCGTGGATGAGTTGGCAAGGGACGAGCGAGTGGCACGGGCATACGAACTGTGGTATGAACTCCGGGAGGAAGTGCTCAGGACCTACAGGGAAGACCTCCCTCCCCGGCTGCTCCTCTCCCGTCAGAAAGAGTTCAAGCGGATCCGGAACATGGTGATCGAGGAGGCGCTGCGGCTGGGATATGAGTCCACTGTGTTTGATCCAACGGCGCCAGAGGAGGCGCCGCTTGAACGGGACATACCGGAAGCTGACGGAGAAGCACCCAAAGAGCCTGAGCAGTCTGTGGATATGGAACACATAGGGCCGGAAGGGACACGGAATCACAGAGGCAGGCCAAGCAACCCATACGCCCGGTATCAGTTGGCGAAAATCATACTCGCAGATCCTGCCGCGGAGCCAGAGCAGCTCAGGACCGCGCTGGAGTGGCTGACGGAGGCGGCGGACGCGGGGCATGTCCGTGCCCAGTATGAGCTGGGAAGGATATACCGGGATGGCCGGGGCGTGGAGAAAGACGCGCTGCTGGCGGCGGCATGGCTCGCCAGGGCGGCGGAACAGGACAGCGGTCCTGCCACCTATGCGCTGGGCGTCCTGCTTCTGACTGGCGGCGAAGGGCTGGCGAAAGATGTTCCCGTAGCTGTGAGCTGGCTGAGGCGCTCGGCGGAGGTCGGAAACCAGTATGCCCAGTACCGGCTGGGCAGGCTTCTGCTGCTGGGTGAGGAAGTCCCCAGAGAGACCGAAGAAGCGGTCCGTTGGCTGACCGCCTCCGCGGAACAGGGAAACCAGTACGCGCAGTACGCCCTTGGAAAGCTCTATCTGATGGGAAAGGAAGCGCCGCGGGACACGGAGGCAGCTGTCCACTGGTTCACGCTCTCAGCGGCACAGGGGAATGAATACGCCCAATACTTTTTGGACCACATGGACGAGGGGCCATCCATACTCTCCTGCGCCACCCGGCTCCTGCACCACCTGAGCGGGATATTTCAGGAACAGGCTTCAAGTGGCCCCATCAGGACAGTCACGTTCACGGACCGCAAGCTCAGACAGCGGATCCGGGAAAAGAAAATAGCCATGGGGCATAAGCCCGATGACCATGAGGATGCCGAAATCAGCATGAGGTGATGCCTCCTTATCCCAGCATTGAAAATCTTGGGAGGTGACCAACTATATGACCTATATCCATTTTACTGAGGAACAAAAATACCGTGCCAGCTGTGTGGACCTGGTGGAGTTCCTGCGGCGGCAGGGCGAGAAGCTCATCCGATCCGGGCCGGAGTACCGCATGGCCAGCGACCACAGCGTCACCGTTCGGGGCAGCGAATGGTACGACCACGCCTCCAAGGAGGGCGGCGGCCCCATCTCCTTTGTGCAGAATTATTTTGGACTCAACTACCCGGAGGCGGTCACCCGTCTGCTGGACGGTGAGCAGAGCCGGATCTATGAACCGGCGCCCAAGAAGAAGGAACCGAAAAAGGAATTCATCCAGCCGCCAGTGGGCCGGGAGATGCGGCGGCTGTACGCCTATCTCCTGAAAAAGCGCCTGATCGACCGGGAGGTGCTGAGTACCTTTGTCCGGGCCGGACTGGTCTACGAGGACGAGAAATATCACAACGCCGTGTTCATCGGGAAAGATGAGCACGGCGTTGTCCGTCATGCCCATAAGCGGAACACCAGCGACATGGGCAAGACCTTCCGCATCAATGTGGAGGGCAGCGATCCCAGATACAGTTTCCACTGGAACGGGACCAGCGACCGGATCTATGTATTCGAGGCGCCCATTGATCTGCTCTCCTTTTTGACGCTGTACCCAAAGGACTGGCAGCGGCACAGCTATGTGGCTCTGTGCGGCGTGGGAGAACAGGCGATGCTATGGATGCTGGAGCAGGCGCCGGGGATCCGGCATCCCATCCTCTGCCTGGACCATGATGCGGCGGGCATCGAGGCCACGGGTCGCCTGAAGGAGATCCTGAGCGAACGGGGCTATGCTGAAACGGCGGTCCTCCAGTCCATCCATAAGGACTGGAATGAGGATGTGAAAGCCCGGTGTGGGCTGGAAGCCCAAAGCGCGGAGGAACACCCCCAGCTCATGGCAGCACCGGAGGTCTGTAAACGGGTCTGTGCCATGAGCACAGCGGTGAAGCTGGACCGGCTGAACATTGAAGTCCCGTGGCTGATCGAACAGTACCGCGCCCACCTGCACTGGGGCCGGTTCGACCAGGCCATGGACTGCATGGAACAGGCGTCGGCGTTGGCCGTTGCGGCCTGCCGCCGTGAGTTGCGGCAGCTGGGGATGGCGGCCACAGAGGAAGAACTGGCCGGATCACTTTGCGAACGGATCCGCCCCCACCGGAATCGGGGGAACTTGAAAAACCGCCACAGAGAGCTCGCTCCACAATTCCAGAGTGTCCTCGCCATGGAAGATGCCGTGGGGGTCCGTACTCAAGAGGAGAAGAAAACTCTGGCGGGCAGATGGCTGGATCTGGCCGCCGCATTTGCGGGCGTCCCCATCCAATATGAGCCGGAACAGGTAAAACAGCGGGAAGCACAGCCAACTCTGAACATGGAACTGGGGGTGACCCTATGACAACGACAGAACTGCTCCCTCTGATCCTGCTGGGCGGCGGAGCGTTCCTGCTCATCGGCGCGGCAGTACACTTCACAGGGGTGGGCTCTCTGAACAATATCAAGTCCAAGACTGTGGGTGACGGCCAGCACGGCACCGCCCGTTGGGCCACGAAGCAAGAGATCCAGAAGACTTACCGGCATATCCCTTTCCGGCCGGATCGGTGGAGGCAGGGCGAGGATCTGCCTACTGCCCAGGGGCTGGTGCTGGGCTGTGTGGGAGGCAGAGGTCTGAGAAAGCCCGGAAAGCTGGCGGATAAGGTTCGCGTCCTCTGGAAAGGAAAAGAAGCATTGCTGAGGGAGAAGCCGCGGCAGAAACGCACAGCGAAGCCGCTCCGAGCCATCGTGGACACCGACGACATCCACTGTCTCATGATCGGCGCCAGCGGCGTTGGTAAGACCGCGTTCTTCCTGTACCCCAATCTGGAATACGCCTGCGCCAGCGGGATGAGCTATTTAGCCCTTGACACCAAAGGGGATTTGGCCCGCAATTACGGGACCATTGCCGCCCAATGCTATGGCTATCAGGTGGCGGTCATCGACCTGCGCAACCCCACCCGCTCGGACGGCTACAACCTGCTGACCCTCATCAACCACTACATGGACGTCTGCCGTGAGGATGAGAAGAATCTGGCCGCCCGCGCCAAGGCGGAAAAGTACGCCAAGATTCTGGCGAAGACCATCGTCAACCCGGAGGGGGACGCCTCCAACTACGGGCAGAATGCCTACTTTTATGACGCGGCGGAGGGCCTGCTTACCGCTGTCATCCTTTTGCTGGCGGAGTACCTGCCGCCAACGGAAAAGGACCCGCGGGAACGACGGCACATCGTCAGCGTGTTCAAGCTGGTGCAGGATCTGCTGGCCCCCAGCAAGACCAAGGGGAAAACAAGCTTTCATATTCTCATGGATAAACTGCCGGACACCCATAAGGCACGGTGGTTTGCCGGCGCGGCCCTGACCACTGCGGAGCAGTCTATGAATTCCGTCATGTCCACCGTCCTGTCCCGCCTCAATGCCTTCCTGGATACGGAGCTTGAGCAGGTCCTCTGCTTTGACAGTGCCATCAACGCCGAGGATTTTGCCTCGAAGAAGTCCGCCATCTTTCTCATACTCCCGGAGGAGGATCCCAGCAAGAACTTTATGGCCGGCCTCATGATTCAAACGCTCTCCCGTGAGCTGTTCGCTGTGGCGGACGAGAACGGTGGGAAGCTGAAAAACCGGGTGGTCCTCTTCTGTGATGAGCTGGGCACCATGCCCGCTTTTGATATTCTGCCCCTGTTCTCTGCGGGACGATCCCGAAAACTGACCCTGGTCCCAATCATCCAGTCCCTCGCGCAGCTGGAAAAAAACTATGGCCGTGAAGGAGCGGAGATTATTCAGGACAATGTGCAGGATACGATTTTCGGCGGCTTCGCCCCTAACTCCCAGACCGCCGAGGTGCTGTCCAAGGCGCTGGGCAGCCGCACCGTCATGAGCGGGTACATCAGCAAAGGGAAAAGCGACCCGAGCCAGACAATCCAGATGATGGAGCGGCCTCTCATGACTCCTGATGAACTCAAGTCCATCCCAAAAGGTCACTTCATCGTCATGAAGACCGGCACCCACCCCATGCGGACCCGTCTGCGTCTGTTTCTGGAATGGGGGATTACCTTCAGGGAACCGTACAGCATCCCGGAAAAAGCGGCCCGTCCTGTTGCCTATGCCAGCAAGCAGGAGCTGGAACTGGAGATCCTGCGCCGCCACCACACGCGGAAAATAGTTGGGAGCGCACCGCCCCCGGCATCTGACAAGGCGGCTGCCGGGAAGGGGAAACAAGACGCACGCCCAGACAATCATTCCGACCAGGAGCCACCAGATGGGCAGAAAAGCCTGCGTCCATGAGGAGATTGTGCATGGCTTATTTTCAAAACATCTACCGCTCCAGCCTGAGCCACAGGGCCAGAGCTGTCTATATGTATCTCAAAGATCACGCCGACAGTGAAGGGCGATGCTGGCCGGGAATCCGAACCATAGCCGCCGAACTGGGCCTCTCCCGTTCCACAGTCAAGCGGGCCCTGGAGGACCTATATCGTGCGGGGCTGGTCACAAGTGAGCCGCGCTGGCGGGAGAACGGAAGCCTCAGCTCCAATCTATACCGGCTGGTTTGAATTCAAAATAGAAAGGTCCACCGCCAGGGGGAGATTTTGCCCTGACGGTGGACCGAGGGTAGGTTCGTGGTGAACCAACCAGAATGACCCACTCTAAGAAGCGTTTAGAACAGAGAAAGAAAGTAAAATGGTTAAAATGGTACCTATAGAAAGGACAGTACTCTGACAAAAAAGCACGAAAGACAGACCAGAGATTGACAGTGGTACACAGAAAATAGACAGTAGTTTGACAAAAGAGTAAACGCTGTAGACACTGCCTTGACAGAGGTCAAGATCATCGTGCAAAATAGGACAGAGGCTATGGGTGGAAAATGGCTGTTAAATTTGTTCCCAAACGGTATTCGCCTGAAGAAATAGAAGCCCTGAAAAAGAATCCAAATGTGCTGGAGGTGCGGGAAAACCGTTTGCTGCTGACAATAGAGTTCAGACAGCAGGTCTATGAGGCGTGGATACGGAGGCCAGAGCGGTCAACTGTCAGAAGGATGCTGGAGGCAAACGGATTTGATACCCAGCGCCTTGGCCTAAACTTCACAAAGTCAGTGGAATCTGTTTTTAAACGGGGTGGGCGTCCGAAGTTTTCAAAGGCATCGCCGGAAACCCAGGCAAACTGGGCCAAAACAATATATATGCCAACCATGACTGCGGAGGAATTGGTTGAAAGCGGAAAATTTGTTTGGGATGTCAACAGACTGATTTTACATCCGGATTTTGAGGCGGAGCTATACCGAAACTATCCCCAACAGTCCATAGAAGATGGTTTGCTGTCCGCTGGGATTTCGCCAGCAGACATGGGCTACCACAAAATATACTGGCTGCAAGAAAAATTTGAACATTCATCTGGGCAGGACACAAACCGCAGTGCTACAAGGGGCCGTACAGCTTATTATACTGCCGCCACGGTAGAGCAGTATCGTAAACATCCTTATGTCCAAACAGCCACCCGTGAAAAAATAGAGTTGAATAAGGCATTCTTTGAGGCTGCCGCACCTATTGCAGTACTGGCATTCGACGACATCCTCCGTGTGTTTGATGCATTCTGCGGCGCTCGGCGGCCACCGGTGCGGTCATCAGCGGCCGCCTTGCGACGCAGCGGCCACCCGTAATTAGGTGGTCATTTTAGGTTTAATCACCACGGTGTAGTGCTTGGTTGCACGCTTCAAGATAGCGTTGGCGGAGACCTCGTCATTCAGAATCATGGAGCTCCAGCTTGCCGGTTCCCGTTGCGAGCAGATAATGGTGCTGAGATTAATCTCGCATCGCTTCTCCAAAATTTCAAAGAGGATTTTCACCTCACGCTCGTCGGTAATGGTATGTAACAGGAAATCGTCCAGGATGAGCAGAGCGGCTCCACAAATCCTTTTCAGGCGCTTCTGGTACTTCGAGTAGTCCTGTACCTTGAGCGCCACCAGCGCCTCCAGAAGGGACTCACAGTGGTGGTATTCCACTTTGTAGTTGTTGCAGGCAACAATGCCAATAGCCTTTGCCAAATAGGATTTACCGCTGTCGGATGGCCCCAGAATGCAAACATTCAGGCCGGAATCAATGAAGTCTAACGAAGCCAACACTTCAGTAATTCCACGGGGCAGATACTCACGCTCAGCTGAATCAACACAGTTGGTGAGTTCCTGCGGGCACCCTCGCAGATGTGCGCTGCGCAGACGGCACTGGATGCGTTTGTTCATCTTCTTCTGGTATTCTGGCTCAACAAGATTGGCTATCGCCATCAATGGATCAAGCTCCAGAAAATTTGGAGATCGGTACATTTCATCCAGAGTAGAGGACATGCCGGGCAAGCCCATTTCGTTCAGTTCAGCAAGAAGCGTGTTAAAGAGTGCTTTTCCGGTGAGCATTACTTGTCACCGCCTTTCCCCTTACGCTGAGCCAAATTCTGGCTGCGGGAGAGGAGCCTGTTAATGTCCATGGACTCAGCGTCCATGACAAAAGCCCCCTTATTGCGTTCTTCGTTAGCAACAGTGTTGTAGCCGGAAGTTCCCAGATCTTCTGCAACAACTGGAATCGTATTCTTGATGAACGTGTAGTGTGCCTTACCCAGTTCTAAAGCCTGGCGGCAGGTTTCCTCCAGCGCCTGCTTGCTGTATTTCCTGGTAAAGCTCAGGACTCCCTGGCACATCCGGTAGGTCTGCACCTCCAGCTTGCGGCTGGAAAGAATGCGCTTAATAACCGCCTCGGTATTAGGACCAATGGTCATGGCCTTCCGAGTGAAGTATGTACCGTTCCATTCGGACATTTCCCTGTAGCTTGCCGGAAGATGGTTCGGATCCGTAGACCACTGGCTCTTTGCCGTGGCTCTGGGCCATTCACAGATAAACTGCCCCTCTTTGGAAAAAATCTTTACCGTGGTAGAAGAAGCTCGGATAAGCACTTCCTTGTGCAGATAGGCCCGGTCTACGCTGTAATAAGCGTTGTCGAAGCGAACATGGTAATCCGGAGACACCTTGGCCGTCCAGCGTTCCATGTATTCATACGGCACAGGAGGCAGCGGCATGAGTTCCCGGCGCTCCTCATCCCAGTAGTAGCGGCGGTTGTGCGGCTTCTTGGTGAACGGGGCGTTATTAAGCTTGTCCAGGTGCTTCCAAAGGTCACGGTTGAACTGCTCCAGACTGAAGTAGTCCATTTCCTCCATGTCGTGGAAGAAACCCTTTTCCAAAATGCCAACAGCATTCTCTACAGAGCTCTTGTACTTGGGCTTCTTTACTTTGGCAGGCAGGATGACCGTGTGGTTGTATTCAGCCCATTCAGCGTAATCCTTGTTCAGTTCCGGGGCAATCCAGTCCCGGTTTGCAATGACAGCCTGCTTGCAATTGTCGCAGACAACCAGCGCCGGTACACCACCAAAATACGCCAGAGCATTGTTGTTTACAGCGATCCACTGCGGTTCCTTGGTGGAGAGCATTCCTTCTGCGTAAATGTACTGGGAATAAGGAAGAACAGCTACGAAGACAACGATCTCCAAAACCTCACCGGTGAGCGGATCTACCATCTGAAAGGTCTTGCCGGCGAAGTCCACCTCCATCTTCTGACCAATGACGGCGTTGAAATGCAGCGTTTCCTTGTTTTCCTCACACCACTTGGCGTAGTTCTCACAGAACTGCCGATACGAGTAAAACTTCAGTCCACAATCCCGGCATTTCTTGGCGTATCGGTTCCAGAGAACCACAAGGGTCATGTTCTTCCGGGATGACATATCCTTTGCTACGGCTTCATAGTCCGGCAATTCATAGGTGAGATCACGTCCGCTTACCGTGGTGTGAGAACCGTAAACTGCAGAAGCAATGCCGTAGTTGGTGATGCCTTCCGGTAGAGGATAGCTGAGCGTTTTGCACTCTTTGAATGCATTCAGAAAGCTGTTGACACCAGTTTTGCTGACCGAGAGTGTCCTGGCAATTTCTCGACCACTCATGCCGAGAGCGTAATGCTTGATAATGATGTCTTTATAGTCCAACATACATTACCCTCCATAAAATGTAGATTTCCGCTGTTGCGGATACCATCATTATGGAGAATTTCCGGACTACTTCAATTAGCTGCCTATATTGGGGTGGCCGTTAGGCCGCACAGCGGCCGCTGAGCTCCGCAACCGTGGCCGCTGGCCACCGCCGTATGCATGTTTGATATTGACCCGGAGATATTTTCAGTAACGGAGCGATATCGCATGAGCCGAGTTTTGGCTGCATGGGCTACACCGGCTGACGGAGAGACAATAAACGCCTCTCCCACACGGAAAATCCTTAGAAATAGGATGCGGGCATTGGACAGTATTGTAGAAAAAGGGTTTCTTCAAATTGGAGATATTGTTTCTTCTCTGAATGTTCTGCAGAAGAAATCGCTCTGCCTGTGGCTCCGGGATCTTCCGCCAGACCCAGGAAGAAAGTATAGCGTTAGAAAAATACTCTCTCTCATGAAGATTTCTCGTGCGTCATATTATGCCATACTGAAGAATGGCACCTATGGACAGTCGGTAGTACAGAGAAACGCACAAGACGAGCAGGATGCCGAACTGATTCGAACCGTTATGGAATACAAGGGGTTTGCCAAAGGCTCAAGGCAGATCTATATGATGATGCCAGCTCTGACGGGAAAGCGTATGGGGCTGAAAAAGATACGCCGTATTATGAAAACGTACAACCTCACATCGTCGATTCGGAAGGCAGCGCCTTCCAAGCGCATGGGTGGAGCGGCACTGAAAAAGAATGTGAGACCTAATTTGCTGCAGCGCAGATTCCGCCTTTACCGGCCCAATGAAGTACGGCTGACAGACGTTACACATCTTCTCTATGGCGACGGATGCAAGGCATATGGCTCAGCACTGCTCGATCCCGTCACCAGCAAGTTAGTTGCGTTTTTAGTCAGCGAACACAATGACTTGGAACTGGCGCTTGCCACACTGCGTCAATCAGATCTTCACCCATGTGTCAGCGGTGGACTTTATCATTCTGACCAGGGGACAGTTTATCTGTCTGGCGCATTCCAGCAGGAAGTAAGCAAAAGAGGTTACACACAATCGATGTCCAAACGAGGAAATTGCCAGGACAACGCCCCACAAGAGTCTTTCTTTGGACATTTTAAAGATGAGTGTCCGTATTCGGAATGCAAAGATATCGAGGAGTTGAGGGAACTTGTCGCGCGATATGCAGAGTATTACAATTATGAACGCCGCATGTGGGATAAGGGCCGCATGACGCCAGTCGAGTACGAGCAGTATCTTCTGGCCATGAACGAAGCTGAATTCTCGCTCTACATCGCAAAGGAAGAAGAAAAGTATCAGCAGATGAAAGAAAAAGCTGCCCAACGAGCCATTGAACGGGCAAAAAATTTAGGAGTATGAGAAAGGTGGGCGGATGAGGGAATATGAAACAAAACAGAATGACCAGGCAGCCGCCAGAGGAGATTCAGCCGTTTCTGGATAATCCGTTCCTAAAGGATTTTCGTGGGCGGGATATTATTTACACGAAGGACTTTTATGTTGCCATGTATAAGAAGATCTCCGAGGAGCATATGACCTATGTGGCAGCGTATAACAGCCTTGGGTTTTCCACCGCTGTACTCGGAGAGGACCGCGCGAATTCCGCAGGAAAGCGGGCGATGCAGTTGGGCCGGGAGGGTCGTTTGTTCACCGCAGATCCCTCCAGCTATGATGGCTCTGTACCCAGAGAGGCTATGGGGGCCATGTCCCCTCTGGAAGAACTGGCCTATCTGAAAGCCAGAAATGCCTATTTGGAGGAGCTGGTTGCAGCTCAAAAAAAACTCCGTTCCGCATTGGAGGACACAACTATATCATTGAATCCGAAGGTGTAAGCGCCGACCGTTTCTATATGGTAGATTCCTTTATCCGTAGACAAGCGGATAGAGCGGACGGTCTGTCTATCGTGCAATGCCTTCACATATTTGGAGTGTCCAGATCCGGCTACTATTCGTGGGTCAGGCGTAAAAAAGATATAGACAGCTCCTGTGCCGCAAAGAAAGAACAACAGGAGCAATTGAAAGAAAAGTTTAGGAAAATCGTGAGAAAACTTGGATATGTTCCGGGAAAAAGGACCTTTCAGACCCATCTATGGCGCGAGTTCAATATCAGTATCAGTATAAAACGCTGTCGAAAGGTTATGAAAGAAATGAATCTCGTGGCCAACAGACCCAGGAAGGACGCTTATAAGAATCAGGCCACACACAATCACGAATATTCCTCCCCGAAAAACGCGGTGAAACAGAATTTCTCCGTTGGTCCCCGCAGAGTTATTTTGACAGATATCACTTATTTGTATTATGGCCCTGTGCGTACACCGATTTATCTTTGCGCTTTTAAGGATGCTTATACAAAAGAGATCTTGGGGCATTGCGTGTCCTCCCGCATGACAGTCTCGCTTGTCAAGTCCGCCTATGACGTTATGATGGAGAACCATGGACACGAACTGCGAGGTGCTGCATGTGTGATCCATAGCGACCAAGGTTCTCAGTACCTCTCGACCACATTCCAGAGGCTGCTGTCAGATGACGGTTTTCTCCAGTCTGTTTCCGATAGGGGCAATTCTCAGGACAATGCCCCCATGGAATCATTTTTCGGACGGCTGAAATGTGAATTGCTTGACCTCGTGGCGCTATGTCCAGACGCGTCAACTGTAAGCCGGATGATCAGCGGCTATATTGATGCCTATAACCATCGACATTACCAATATGCGCTGGCGGGGCTAACTCCATCTGAATACTACACCTATGTTACCACTGGTATCTACCCGGTGGACAACTACTACGGCATCAAGGCGACAGAACTTATGCCAATCCAGGCGTTGATAGCCGCCCGTCGCCGCGCGGCAGAGGAGAAGGCCAAAAAGTACAGAGAGGCCAGCGCAAAGAAACGCGCTATGGCTCAAGGAAAGAAAAAGGACCCAGAATTCGTCATAGCAAGGGATCAACGCATCTTGCGCCGCGAAATAGCGAAGTGGACCCGCTCCAAAGAACTTGCGCTTCAACAGATATCCCATCTGAGAGAAATTCTTGAACTATCCCAAAAAGCAAGGGCCTATTTGATGACCGCATCAGCTGACCTGATTTTGCAGCTATACAATGGAGAAAACTGGGGAGCCCATCCAGAACTCGCTTATATTTACAAAATGCGTGAACTTTTTTAAGGTACTTTCTCTATTCGCCTTTGTGATACTTATCAATGCGATAGAGTGAACCCAGTAACCCCGTTGCCGCAACAGACTTAGTAAATCTGCAAAAAAAAACACCCCCTATTATAAGCACAGCATGGCCGGCATTAATATGGCGGCCATGCTGTGCTTACGCTTTTTTCACCAGTAACGGTGGTTATTTTGTATCTGTTACTGTCAAAAAATTGTCCTTGACATTGGAACCAGTTTAAAGTACGAAGAATAAGCCACAGTTTGAAAACAATGGACAGTTTTGGAAGATTCAATTTTCTTGCAGGGGCTTTTAGCTTTTCCGTGTTGATCAATCGCAGCCCTACACATCATTTAGTCTCTGCTATGGAATTGATTTAAATAACTTCAGGAACAGCTCTTGCTGAATTTCTGTCAGCGATGACCAATTATCTAACATCTCTCTTTGCTTTGGGGTAAGCGAAATCGCATCACCATTTTCAGCAAAAAATTGAGATAACGTGATGCCACACCCTGAACAGATTTTATCAAGCGACTTGATTGTGGGGAGTTGGTTTTCACGATACCATGTAGATATTGTGGATTGTGTAATGTTAGAATACTTCGCTAATTCATATTCAGACCATTTTCGTTCTAAACGAAGTTGGGTGATTCTGTCAAGGATATTTATAATCTTAATCACCCCATATTTAGTGTTATTCTACGAATATTATAATACGACAAAAAACAAATGGTCAGTTGGCCTTCCCGTATCTTTTTAACGTGATAACGCTTAACGCATATTTTTAAGCAGATCCCTAATAATTTGTTTTTGCTGTATATTTAACGCTGACCAGTTATCTAACATATCCTTTTGTTCTGGGGTAAGTGATACTGCATCACTCCCCTCTGCAAAAAACTGAGATAATGAGATGCCCAGTCCTTTGCAGACTTTATCCAGAGTTTGGATTGTAGGTGTCTGATTTTTTCTGTACCACGTTGATATTGTTGACTGCGATAGCCCACAGTGTTTTGCTAACTCGTATTCATTCCAACCACGTTCTAATCGTAATCTTGTAATTTCCGCAAGTACATTTTTCATAATTCTGCCGTCCGCACTCCTTCGTTGATACGAACATTGTACTTCGTTATATCGTTGACTTATAGTGTTCTAGGAAGTATAATTTATTCGCAGAAAAACACTATCGACATACATGGAGATACAGAGATCAGAGATATAGGGAGTCGAATCCCATAAAGAAAGACGGTTCAGTTATCATGTGATCATATCAAACGCCTGTTGGTGGATACGCTCCATCAAGTAACCCATACTTCCAATCTAAATAAGTCAAAGTGTCAGGCTTAATGGAGGAAATTTACAATGTTACGATGCCCAAACTGCAAGAAACAAATGTGTGATACAGCATTCTTTTGTTCTGAGTGCGGGACAAGGCTGCGGGAACTACCGCCAGAAATCGCCGCACTGGTTCCGCCCGAATCTCAAAGGCACATTCCTGTGCCAGTGGTCGTAAAAGGGGATTCCAGCGAAAAGCAGATACCGGTATCAGAACTTCCGTTTGATTTTCATACCGTTGAAAATCAGTACGGCACAATCCATTTTGCGGAAACCATTTGTCCGGGCGTGTACTATATTGGAACTAAAGGCAATAAAATCAGTCCTCATTTTTTAACGGAATATATTGCGGTAACAGAGGACTCCCCTGCAATCTCTTCGGAAGCGCGGGCCTATGGCGTACAACTACCAATCATCCCGAGGGTATATTTATATGATAACGATTATGACTGTAAGGGGCGGCATGTTGTAGAATATGAGGCCCATAAATACCTTGCTGAACATGGGCTGCCTTTGCCGAAAGGCTACTCTTTGGAAAGTGACAAGTCATTTGGAATGGAAGTTTGTCCGGAATATTTTGGCGAGTTTCCCATTCCGGAAGAAACTCCATGGGGACCAGTTCTGCGGCACGACCGCCTTTTCAATGGCCTATATTGGCTGGAAACTGCGGAGGTCGGATGGATACTGGCAATCGCCTATCCCCTCTGTAGCGGGATTTGGCCTGAAACATTGGAACTTGCATCACTAAACAAGTATGACCAAGAAAATGGTATCGACAACACCTGCGGCTACCGTTTTTTTACTTATAAAGTGAGTTGTCTCCCTATTTATGAGATGATTGATTATGATGGAAATTCATGGGGGCCGAGGATCAACCGTGCCGCACTGGAAAATGCAGTCCTGAAGTTCTTCCCCAATTATGGTTCAGGAGACGGAGAACACAGCCCTCAATTTGATGCAGGAGATCAGATACAGTCAACGCCGGGTGCAGGGATTGACTTCTACAACTTTCTAGCAAAGTCTAAAATGCCGTAATGAGTTTTCTTCCAAACTCACTGGGCACATCTGAATAAAATCTCCGATTTAGAAAGGTGTAACACAATGGACAAAAATACGAAAGAGACACTGTTGGGGATAGACCTATATAAAAATTTGTCGAGAGAAGAACTGATTTTGGGATTGCTTGCATCAACAGCCCGTGAAGATGAAATGAAGCCGAGAAAAGTCTTTGTTGAGGCGGCAGAGATGGAAAAAATCGATGATGTTTTACGGGCATTTGGTTCGTATATTCATGGGCATTATTATTTTGATATTCTGGTGTCCTCAAAATTTGGAGTAGTTCGGCCAGACATAGATGGAAACTATGAATACTTTGCGGACGCTGATAGTCTCTTTTACTGCCTGATTGATGAAATATATCATGATGTGCGGGACCTAAAAATCGTGGAGGAACACATGACAACCGCCATGTGCCCAGCAGAGGAGGCGGAACTGTGCCGTCGTGTTATCCCACTGATTAACAAGCTGCAAGACAGGGAGCATTATAACAAAATATTCCGGGATTTCTTGAATGAGAATCGGGAATAAGGCAGCAACCTATTTCGCAGCCAGATTGGAGCGTCTTGTCGAGGTTTTGCGTTGAGTAGCCGGGATTTTTTAACAAATACCTATGATTTTGAGACCATGTGTAGTAAAATAATAGCAAGCGAGGGGAATGACGTACAGGTCGGTTGTTACCATTAGGGAGAAAACGACAATGAAAAACATCTATCAGTTTGCGGCATGGATTGGCTCCGAAATAGACGGAATCAATGACGAAAAATTTATGGCTGCGGCGTGGATCCTCTATGCTTGGATGCGCAGGGAAGTCATCGACTGCATTCCGCTCCCGGAGTTTCCGGCGACTGTGAGCGGGTCAACGAAAAAAGGACGGTCTGTTGCGGTGATTTACCAGCCGGAGGAACACTTTTTCACCCTTCGTTCCTCTGTATTTGAAAGCGGCATCCGGGACACTGTTGAGGCTGAGATCAAGCCATATCGTCACAGTCTGCTCCTTGCGGTCCGGGAAACCGCTTTTCTCCGCGAGCCTGGCTCCAAGGTAAAGCCTGTGCCCAGGTCGCCGGTATTTGTGCGCCAGCTGATAGACGAGGTTGGCCTGAATGATGGCCTCCGGCTCTCGACAGAGCCCCAGCATATTTCAACGCACAAAGTCAGTAAACTGATTGGCCTCTTGTGTGCCGAGGACCGACGGCTGCCCGTTGTCCTGATTTCTCAAGCCAAAAATCCTGCGCTTGGTCAGAACGGATATTTAGTGGACGGATGGAAACTGGCCGCAGCTCTGGTTGACAGCGCCCATGTAATGGTTATAGACTGGGATGCAACCTATGAGCTTAGCCGGATCGTTGAGGACGAGTGGTCCTGCTTTGGTGGCGCCGTCCGTATCTACTGGCCCAGTTCGATTGATTTTGAATCAGATGACCCCTACAAACATCCGCTCTACACAGCTCAAACCATTAAAAGGAATTTTTACCCCGGCGAATTTGAAAAGGAGCTGGAAAAAGCGATTCACCTGCAAAGCGTCGCGCAGGTCATTGATTGGAACGGGTTTGGCGTTCGGTTTTACATAGAAGCGGAGCAGATCCGTATGCTCTCCGCCAGTACGGAGGAAAGCACGGAGGAATTGCTGGCACAGTGTCGGGAGCAGTTGCGCCGGGTATATGAATCCAAGGAAGAATATAAGGCGTTGGCCGAGACATACTACGCCGATATGGCAGCTTGTCGGGAGGACAGTCAGGCGCTTCAAAAGCAGATGACGGCTATGGCGGAAATGATGGACCGTCAGAGACGGGAAATCGCCCGGTTAAAGCACGGGAAAACAGAACGGCCTCCGGTCGATTTGACCTATGAGCAAATGGCAAAATGGGTGGAGCAGTATTATCCGGACCGTCTCTATTTGCATCCGAGGGCAGTCCGTGCCCTGAAATCTGCCGTCTATCAAAACCCATCCATGGTCTATCGTTGCCTGATCCTGCTGGCGGAGGACTACTATGATTACCGGAAGGGCCGGATCATCAACCGGGACGCCTTTTTACAGCGTTGCAACGCGGTTGACCCTGGCCTAAGCGAGTGCGGCTTTGGGGAGGGCAGCGATATCCTGGAGCAGGGAGATGAATATTACATCACCTATGGGGAAAACGGCGGCTGCTGGAGCGGCACTTGAAAAAGGGCGTCAGCCACAATGCGCTCTACTGTCTGCGAATTTATTTCTTTTGGGATGACAAAACTTCTCATGTAGTGATTGGCAGTCTGCCGGGACATTTACGTTCTTCGCTTACCTAAGCATTTTCTATATAATTCGAGAATCTATCGTGGGGAACTTTACTTAACTGACGAACATACTGTGTGTTCAAAATATTACCAGACTGTTGCCTTGATTCAAACGAACATACACCTACACCACTCAACTATGTGGTGTAGGTTTTCTTTGTCTACATAAAAGTCACATGACGAGGTGAGATAAGGTACAATAATTTTCGCAAATTGAAAAGCAAACAAAAGAAGACATGGTTT
>OLPH01001096.1_pt1 | contig 28648 bp, 29 predicted proteins | sample 1672951 | NCBI WGS metagenome assembly OLPH01 (sample SAMEA3136740, study PRJEB25190) | human gut metagenome | reverse complement strand
CCGGTGGGGAATTTCGCCCCGCCCTGAAGCATTATTTGGTTTTACAAAACTTACTATAGCACGTTACCGCAGTAATTGCAAGATTATTTTTTCGACAAACCAGTATGTTTATGCTATTCTTATATGGAGATATCAGAGTCCGCTTATTACCAGGCTGGTACAGATGGTTATTTCATTTAATCTGGCTTTAAGAAAGACGAGGAATTCAAAAACATGTTTCATAAATTTTTAAAATACATTTCCCAGAGTATTTCCGGAATGATCGGTGTCTCCGTCTACATTCTGGCAGATACCTTTTTTATCTCTTACAAATGCGGTGCAGATGGACTTGCTGCCCTGAATCTGATCCTGCCGGTGTTCGGTCTGGTCTTCGCAATCGGTTCGATGATCGGAATCGGCTCCGCCACACGATACAATATCAGCACAGCCAAAGGTTCACCTTCGGACTACTATTTTACCCAGTCCATCTTCTGGTGTCTCATATGCAGCATTCCTTTTATGCTCACCGGAATCTTCATTCCGCATAAAGCACTTGCACTTTTAGGGGCAGATGCCGGGCTCATCCGGCTTGGACGTAATTATATGCGTATCGTCCTGCTCTTTACCCCGTTTTTTATGTCAAACTATACCTTCACGGCATTTGCGAGGAATGACCATGCGACCTCTATCGCCATGATCGGTTCCATTTCCGGAAGCTTCTTTAATATTTTATTTGACTATATTTTCATGTTCCCTTTGAATCTTGGATTTCTGGGGGCTGCACTCGCAACCGCTCTTTCACCGGTTGTGACGATGCTGGTATGTTCGACACATTATCTTGGAAAGAATAACCATGTAGAGTTTCATTGGCGCAAGCCCTCTCTTCGCCGGATCATCGGATGCTGCCAGCTTGGTGTTTCTGCATTTTTTGCTGAAATTTCTTCCGCTGTCATTACGATTATATTTAACATGCTGATCCTGCGCATTGCGGGAAATATCGGGATCGCAGCCTACGGCGTAGTTGCAAATATTTCACTGGTCGCAATGGCGATCCTAAACGGACTTGCCCAGGGTGCACAGCCGCTGATCAGCCAGAGTTACGGAAAGGGTGAACATGATCTAGTCCGTAAATTTCTCAACTGGTCTCTTGCTGCAGCACTTCTGATCGAGCTTGTGATCGTTGTACTGATCTACGGATTTACGGATACCTTTATCAGTATCTTTAACAGCGAACATAATCTCCAGCTGCTTGCTTACGCCCATACTGGTCTTAGGCTTTATTTCCTGGGCTTTTTAGTCGCCGGTATCAATATTGTGCTGGTTGCCTATTTTTCCGCAATCGACCGGGCACGTCCTGCCGTCCTTGGTTCTGTTATGCGCGGCATTATCGCAATTGCTTTCTGTGCAATCCTGTTCTCACAGATTCTGGGGCTGAATGGAATCTGGCTTTCCTTCTTAGGATCAGAAATCATCACATTTTTTGTGATTCTTATTTTCCGGAAATCTTGATTTTGTAATTGACAATTTTTCTTTTATCATGTATTCTTTAATTATAGTAATGATTCTTATTATCAAGTTTTGAAAGTCAGGAGGAATGTTATATGGATAAAAAAGCACTTTACAATTTATCTTATGGAGTATTTATGCTTGCAACACGCTCTGGGAATGTAGTAAACGGATGTATTACCAACACCTGCATCCAGGTTGCGAATAATCCGGTACGGATCGCAATCTCTGTGCTGAATAGCAACTATACCTGTGATCTGATCAAAGAGAGCGGCATTTTTACGTTAAGCCTGCTTGACCAGACCTGCTCTTTTGAAACGATCCGGCATTTCGGTTTCCAGTCCGGCAGAGATGTTGATAAATTCGCAAATATCACTGCACCTGCAGATGAAAATGCAGTTCCTTACCTCGGATGGCAGACTTGTTCTGTTCTCAGCGCAAAAGTAGTTTCCAGACAGGATCTTGGAACACATACCCTTTTTATTGCTGAAGTAACCGCTGCAAAACTTTTAAGTGACAATCCGCCTCTGACTTACGCAGATTATCAGGCACATGTAAAGCCAAAACCAGAACAGAAAAAAGAGGATAAGAAGATTATCGGATGGCGCTGTAAGATCTGCAATTATGTATACGAAGGAAGCAATCTTCCGGAAGAATTCACCTGCCCGCTCTGTGGACACGGCGCAGATGATTTCGAACCGATTTATGAAAATGCATAGCCTGTTGGAAAATAGACGTTTCAAAAAGAGGGAGTGTATGACTTGAGTTTAAGTCACACACTCCCTCTTCCAAATTTCCTGTTTTCCGATATTTCTTTTTCTAAAATACCATCAGTTTATAAATATTTTCCACATCTTTCTGATCAAGAGTTGCAAATCCTTCCACTGTACCAGTATTTACATCTCCATAACAGCAGGTGTGTGCCAGCTTTTCAATATCTTCTTCTTTGGCTCCAAGCTCTGCAAAATTCTTTGGCATCCCAATCGAAATTAAAAAGTTTCGAAGTGCCTCAATTCCTTCCAGTGCCGTTCTCTTTGGATCTGCAAAATCCATCTGACAGCCCCAGACACGGACTGCAGCCTGTGCAAAACGCATCACATTGTGTTCCAGTGTATAAGTAAATACAGCCGGCATAACAACCGCAAGCCCTGCACCGTGCGCGCAGTCATACAATGCAGATAATTCGTGCTCGATGTTATGGCTTGTCCAGTCCTGTGTACGTCCTACTCCGCAGGAATTATTGTGTGCCATCATACCTGCCCACATAATGTTTGCTCTTGCCTGATAATTATCCGGGTCTGCAATGACTCTCGGTCCTTCATGGATCATCGTCAGAAGAAGCCCTTCGATCATACGGTCTGTCACTTCTACTTCTTCGGTATTGGTCAGATAACGCTCATACAGATGTGCCATAATATCTGTAATTCCGCAAGCTGTCTGATATGCCGGAAGTGTCTGTGTAAGTGCCGGGTTCATGATCGTGAATTTCGGACGGAATGCTTCTCCGGTTGCCCCTCTTTTGAACATTCCTTCTTCTTTTGTAATAACAGAGTCCGGTGATCCTTCACTTCCTGCAGCTGAAATCGTAATAACTGTTCCGATCGGAAGTGCTTCCTCGACAAGCTTTCCTTCATAATAATCCCAGAAATCTCCATCGTATACTGCACCTGCCGCAATTGCCTTTGCGGAATCAATTGTACTTCCGCCTCCGACTGCCAGTACAAAATCTACTTTTTCTTTCCGGCACAGATCGATTCCTTCATATACAAGACCACTTCTCGGATTTGGCTTTACGCCGCCTAATTCTACATAAGAAACCCCTTCTCCGTCCAGAGATTTCTTAACACGATCCAAAAGTCCGGAACGAATGACAGAACCTCCGCCATAATGGAGCAGTACACGACTGCCGCCAAAACGTTTTACATACTTTCCGGTATCATTTTCTGTATCCTTACCAAAAGCAAAATAAGTCGGTGCATAAAATGTGAAATTTTCCATCTTTTATTTCCTTCTTTCCTCTTATGATTTTCTGCTAATTTTTAGTATAAATCCTTTTTTGAGACTTCGCAAGATGACGTAGAAAATATTATGCTCTCCCTGCTCTTCAGATAAATTTTCGTAATACATCCAAGCCAAAATCAGTATTTTTCTTATCCATAGCCGTATTTTTTCTTAGTTGTCCGCCAGTGCAAACTCTGCAAATTTCTCCATCTCTTTTGTCTTGAACTTATTTTTATGATAGAAAATCTGACGATACATCGTAATTTCTATATCTTTCACATCCAAAAGTGTGAGTTTCTTTTTCTCAATATCATCTTCTACTGCAAAACGTGGCAAGAATGAAACGCCTCCCCCACGCATCAGCATTTTTTTGATAAATGCAGTATCACTGATCTCCAGCATCGGAGAAAGCTCTTTTCTTCTTAACGCCAGCTGACCATCAAGTGCCTGCCTGTAATTGGCATTGCGCTCTGTAAGATAAAAAGACTCTTTCAGCAGATCATCAAGCAATAAATTTCTTTCTTTTGCCAGCCGGTGACTGACTGATGTCACAAACATAACCGGTTCTGCCTTCTCCATCACCTTGATCCAGTTGCTGTCCCATCTTGGTGTATCCAGAATATAGATCAGATCCAGTTCATTATGTTCCATCATCTGGATCAGCTTTTCCGGAGAATCTACCGTGATCCGGATAGAAACCCTGGGATACTGTTCCCTGAATTTCCTTATGATCTTTGGAAATTTCACCGTACACAGAGACTCGATCGTCCCAATGTGAAGTGGATTTTTCAATTCATCCGTATCATTCATGGATGCTTTCGCCTGATGAACATCATAAAGGATCCGGTTGGCATGCTCCAGAAATTCTTCCCCCTGCGGGGTAAGCACCACTTTCTTTCCTGTCCTGTCGAACAGCCTTTTCCCAAGTTCGTTTTCCAGCTGGCGGATCTGAACCGTCACTGCCGACTGCGAATACCCCAGCATCTCTGCCGTTCTGGAAAAGCTCTGCATCTGCGCGATCTGTGTAAAAGTCTGTAATTGACGTAATTCCATCTTCTGACTCCATTATGAAAAATTTTCAACGTCTTCATAAAATCTATGAATTTGTTTCACTCATAAGTTGATGGTACAATATAACTAATAAGACGTCAATCCTTTTTACTTACGTAAAACAATTATTTTACAGGAGGTTTACTATGTCCTTTATCAGTGTTTTTGATGTCATGGGACCGAATATGATCGGACCATCAAGCTCCCATACTGCGGGAGCTGCCAGAATCGCTCTGCTTGCAAGAAAGCTTCTCACCGGTTCTCTTAAAAAAGTAGAATTTACCCTTTATGGATCTTTTGCCAAAACCTATCACGGTCATGGTACGGACCGTGCTCTTCTCGGCGGTATTATGGGATTTGCCACCGATGACGTGCGCATCCGCGATTCCTTCCAGATCGCGACAGACAACGGAATCGAATATTCTTTCATTCCGAACAACGTAGAAACCGACGTACACCCGAATACCGTCGATATCCTGATGGTAAATGAAGAAGGGCAGGAGATGATGATCCGCGGAGAATCTCTCGGTGGCGGAAAAGCCCGCCTGTGCCGGATCAATGGTGTGGAGGTTGATTTTACCGGAGAATACAGCTCGATCGTCGTCGTCCAGAAAGATGCACCGGGCGTTGTTGCTTACATTACCAAATGCCTCAGTGAACTTGGAATCAATATCGCATTCATGCGTCTGTTCCGCGAATCCAAAGGAAATACCGCTTATACCATCGTAGAATCCGATGATCTGGTACCGGAAGATATCGCAGATACAATCAGAAGAAACAAAAATGTATACAACGTTATGGTTGTTCAGATGTAATTGGAAGGAGAATACAGATTATGGATTTTAGAAATGCAAAAGAATTATTAAAAGTCTGTCAGGAACAAGGCCTTTCAATTTCTGCTGTGATGCTTCAGAGAGAGCTCACAGAGGGAGAACAGGATCCGGAAGAGACAGACCGCAAAATGGATCGTGTTCTTGAGATCATGAAATCAGCCGCTTCTACTCCGATCCATACCCCGGTCAAATCCATGGGTGGACTGATCGGTGGCGAAGCAAAAAAGATCTCAGATCACAAAGATACCGGAAAAGGTCTTTGCGGAGATCTTCTGGAAAGAGCTGTCATTTACGCGATGGCAACTCTGGAAACCAATGCTTCCATGGGTGTGATCGTAGCTTCCCCGACTGCCGGATCTGCCGGTATCGTTCCGGGACTTCTGCTTGCCCTCCAGGAAACCTATAATCTTTCCGATGAACAGATCAAGCAGGGACTTTATAATGCCAGCGCGATCGGTTATCTTGCTATGCGCAATGCAACTGTCGCCGGAGCAGTCGGTGGATGTCAGGCAGAAGTCGGAATCGCATCTGCAATGGCGGCATCTGCAACCGTTGAACTGATGGGCGGATCCCCGGAACAATCCCTTGCCGCAGCATCCACTGTTCTTATGAATATGCTCGGTCTGGTCTGCGATCCGGTCGGCGGGCTGGTCGAATATCCTTGCCAGAACCGTAATGCTGCCGGTGTGGCAAATGCAACGATCGCTGCAGAGATCGCCCTTTCCGGAGTACGCCAGCTGATTCCATTCGATGAAATGCTGGAAGCGGTGTACACTGTAGGAAAGCGTCTTCCGGCAGAGCTTCGGGAGACAGCTCTCGGCGGATGCGCAACGACACCGTCTGCATGCGCAGCCTGCCATATGTGTGACTAAGCTGTGTAATGTTTTGCAAATATAGACCAGCACACACTGCTTACAATTTTACGATATAAAAAGCTTCTTTTTCAGAAACGGCCCTCCTGTTTTTCTGAAAAGAAGCTTTTTTGTTTACTTATTTTGATTTTCTCACTTACTATTATGACATCTCATAATAATGCGCATAAATTCCACCCTGCTCAAGCAATTCATCATGATTTCCCCGTTCAGCGATTCCATTATTTGCAACCACAAGAATCTCATCCGCATTGCGGATCGTAGAAAGCCGGTGTGCGATCGTGATCGTGGTCCGGTTCTTCGCAAGCTCTTCCAGGCTCTGCTGGATCCAGCGCTCACTCTCATTGTCAAGCGCACTGGTCGCCTCGTCCAAAATCAATATCGGCGGGTTCTTAAGAAATACTCTTGCAATCGAAATTCTCTGCTTCTGTCCACCCGACAGACGGGTTCCTCGTTCTCCTACAAAGCTGTCATATCCATCCGGCAGGGACATGATAAATTCATGGATATTTGCCTTCTTCGCCGCATCGATAATTTCTTCCATCGATGCCCCCGGTTTTCCATAAGCAATATTTTCCCTGATCGATCCACAGAACAGATAGACATCCTGCTGTACCAGTCCGATCTGGCTTCTCAGACTTTCCAGTGTCAGCTTTCTTACATCCTGCCCGTCGATCGTGATCACACCTCCGGTCACATCATAAAATCTTGGAAGCAGGGAACAGATCGTCGTCTTTCCACTTCCCGACGGTCCCACAAGGGCAATGGATCTACCAGCCGGGATCTTAAAAGATACCCGATCCAGTACCGGCGTATCATCATCGCTGTAATGGAAAGAAACATTTTTATATTCCACTTCACCCTTTACATTTTCAAGTGGCTCCGCATCCGGTGCATTTACAATCTCCGGCTCCGTCTCCACAACATCCAGAAAACGCCGGAAACCGGAAAGACCTTTCTGCATCATCTCGGTAAGCTCCACAAGAATCTGGATCGGGCTGATAAAAATTCCGATGTAAAGCGCATACATGGCAAGATCGGCAACTTCCATTTTCTCATGTGCGATCAGCCATCCGCCGAACACTAATGTGATCAGATACATCATTCCCTGGAAGAAAAGATTGCCACTCATAAAGCTTCCCATACAATGATAGTTTGCATCCTTGGATACCAGAAATCCTTCATTGCTTTTCTCGAATTTCTCCCGTTCAATCTTTTCATTTGCAAAAGACTGCACCACACGGATTCCCGCAAGTGTATCCTGCAGACTGGAATTGACATCCCCGATCTTTCTCCGGTTGTCCATAAAAGTCTCCTGCATCTGACGGTTCTGCTTATAAGAAAAGATCAGCATAAATACAACCATCACAAGCAGCGGAATCGCCAGTCTCCAGTTAATAAGAAACAAAAATGTAAACGAACCAACGATTTTAATTACGGATATAAATAAATTCTCCGGTCCATGGTGCGCAAACTCGGAAATATCAAACAGATCCGACACCAGCTTGCTCATCATCTGTCCGGAATTATTCTGGTCATAATAAGAAAAAGAAAGTCTCTCATAATGATCAAATAACTTCTGGCGCATATCCCGTTCCATATGTGCCCCCATCATATGGCCCTGATAACTGACATAATATTTACAAAATGTCTGTATGATATACATCACAAGCAAAGCCAGTCCGATCGGCAGAAGTGCTCCAAGGATCTGTGACGGATCCTCTGTAAATAAAGTCTTTGTCAGTGATCTTAAAATCTGTGGAAATGCAAGATCCACCAGACTGATGATCGTCGCACAGATCAGATCCAGAAAGAATACTGTCCTGTACGGCGCATAATATTTTACAAATTTTTTCAGTGTATGCATCACTTTCTTTTGTGCAATGTCCGGATTCCCCGTTTTATCACACTTTACCTCCTTGTCCCCAAAATCATATATTATTATATCGGGAATCTTTCGTTATTTCCACCTTATTCTCAAATTACTTTGGGAATTTTCCTTCCTTCATCTTTTTATTCTGCTGTTTTTATGCTATGATAGGACAGATTGTTATGAGAGTAACTTATTTATTTCACTTGAAAGGGGTATTTCTATGAATTTTATAACAAAAAGCTGGAAAGGCATCTTACTTTGTCTGGTCATCGCCGTTCCATGCTGGTTCCTCGGACAGACATTTCCGATCATCGGCGGACCGGTATTCGGTATCCTTGCCGGAATGATCATTACTTTATTATTAAAAGACAAATCCATGTTTCAGGACGGTATTACTTTTGTGTCAAAGAAGGTTCTTCAGTACGCTGTAATCCTTCTCGGTTTCGGACTGAATCTCTCCGTGATTCTGGAAACCGGAAAACAGTCACTGCCAATTATCGTAACGACGATTTCAACGTCCCTGATCATTGCATATCTGTTACATAAAGTTATGCATGTACCGGGAAATATTTCCACACTGGTCGGTGTCGGATCTTCCATCTGCGGAGGCTCTGCAATTGCCGCAACAGCACCGGTCATTGATGCGGATGATGAAGAAGTTGCACAGGCAATCTCTGTTATCTTCTTTTTCAACATGCTCGCCGCACTGTTCTTCCCGTCACTTGGTGCACTGCTTGGATTCTCAACCAAAAGCGGGGAAGCCTTCGGTATCTTTGCCGGAACTGCGATCAACGATACCTCTTCCGTAACTGCAGCGGCTTCCACCTGGGATTCGCTCTACGCCCTCGGTTCTGCCACACTGGATAAGGCAGTTACGGTCAAACTTACCAGAACGCTCGCGATCATCCCGATCACACTGGTTCTCGCATTTATCCGGACACGCAACTCCAAAGCCGAAGGAAAGAAAGTGGAATTTAAAAAGATTTTCCCGATGTTCATCCTCTACTTTGTTCTCGCTTCCGTGATCACAACGATCGCAACTTCAGCCGGCGTATCCGCAGATGTATTTACTCCGCTGAAGACACTCAGCAAGTTCTTCATCGTCCTCGCCATGAGTGCAGTCGGTCTGAATACGAATATCATCAAGCTGATCAAAACCGGCGGCAAACCACTCGCTCTTGGTTTCTGCTGTTGGATCGGTATCACGATCGCCAGTCTTTCCATGCAGCATGTGCTTGGAATCTGGTAAATGAAAATCTTTCTCATACTTCAAAAGCCTTGCATAAAGCAGGGCTTTTTCTATAATACAGCTTGCCGATGCCAGCAAGCTGTTCCTCTTATTATCCTTATGTCCAGAAAAGGGAATGTCCATGCCATAACACTAAACATTCCCTTTCCCATGGTTGATTTTTCATTATCTGTAATTCTCCGATTCCCACATTCGAAAACTCTCTCAGATTTTATTTTTCGATTCACCACTACTATACAACTTTTCTGATAGATATTTCTCCCTTTTTCCACATCTCAAAATACAGATCAAATCCTAACTTCATTATACTATCCAGACTTTCTCAAATTTCCATTTATATAGATGGCAAAAAGGGCAACATACAGGATTTTGCTCCTGTATGCTGCCCTTATCATATGGTGTATTTGAAAGTTTTTAACGTGTTGTCATTATCCTTCGATACTGATATATTTCTTCTCTTCTACTGCCGGTTTTACTTCTTTCTTCGGGACAAAGAGTTTCAGGATACCATGCTTAAACTCAGCCTTGATATCTTCTTCCGTGATATCTTCACCTACATAATAACTTCTCTGGCAGGCTCCTGCGTAACGTTCACGACGGATGTACTTACCAGTTTCTTTCTCCTGCTCATCCTGATCCAGTCCTTTGGCAGCGCTGACTGTCAGATATCCGTCATTCAGTTCTGCTGTAACTTCATCTTTCTTGAATCCCGGAAGATCAATCTCCAGTTCGTATCCATCTTTTTTCTCTTTGATATCTGTCTTCATCAGATTGCCTGCATGATGTCCATACAGTTTTCTCTGGATCTTACGATCTGCTTTATCATCATAAAATGGAAAATCAAAGAAATCATCAAATAAGTTATCATTAAAAATACTAGGCATTAACATAAGTCGTTCCTCCTTATAAATCTATCTGAATTTAGCTAACTTTCTTTTTAAGCGGCTGCCTCATCTGGCAGCCTTGTAACCGGACGCTTACAATCCGCATTCTGATTATCCCTCAATGGAAATGTATTTCTTCTGTTCTACAGCAGGCTTTACTGCTTCTTTCGGTACGAACAGTTTCAATGTACCGTCTTCAAATTTGGCTTTGATGTCTTCCTGTTTGACACCGTCGCCTACATAAAAGCTTCTGCTGCAGGATCCACTGTAACGTTCACGGCGGATGTACTTGCCATCTTCAGCTTTTTCATCTTTCTTCGTGTTCGTCTCAGCACTGACTGTCAGATAACCATCTTTCAGTTTTGCTTTTACATCTTCTTTTTTAACTCCAGGCATGTTCATCGTTACTTCATAGCCTTTATCGGTATCTTTTACATCCGTTGTCATAAGTCCGGATTCACTGTAATCATATCCTCCAAATGGTTCTCCAAAGAAATCATCCAATAAGTTCTCTCCAAAAATACTAGGCATTAACATAAGTCATATCTCCTTTCAAAAGACATTTATTAATTTATTTAGCACATTCGGATTTACTCTGAAGTGTTGTTGTCATCTCAAACACCGGTCGGTGGAATCTTTATCATCTCTTTTTGTTCCCCTTCCTTTGTTCTATCTGTAATATAACACTTATTGTTAGCACTGTCAATAGGTGAGTGCTAATTCTTTTGTGAAAATTTTGTGAACGCTACGAGCCATGCAAAATGGTGAAAATAAACGCCCTGCAAGTTTACTTGCAAAGGCGTCCATTTTTGCTATTTTATAGGGCGACAGCCCGGCAGCGAGGGAATTCTTTCCCGAGCTGTGCATGGCGTATCTCTCAGCCTCACAGGGATTTTCCACTTGCTTTCGCACGGAGGTTTCTTGATTTGACCACATTTTACGACAAATCTGCGGATGATCCGTTTACAGTAATTACTTTTTCTGTATCCATGCTGCATTATCTCTCTTCTGTATTTTTTATATAAATAGTGCTTCATGCCGCACCCTCTTTTCTCAAATAACCGTCCTTAACCATATTCAGCAAGACAGCTCTGGCTCTACGATGTTTTACATCTGTCCTAAAATCTCTACTGTTTCAGCAGTAGTAATAAAGCCATTTTCCAATACATATTTATAAATTTGTTGTTCCTGTTCACTATAAAGACGGATATCTCTTCTGCAAACCGGTCCATATCTCACTGCTTCATCCATCCGCTCATAATAAGCCATCGAAAAATCTACAATTTTATAAATACTGACTGAACTCTACCTTCTCCTTATTCGGTCCTTCAATCGTAAAGAACCGCACGCCGTTATCCCAGAACGGAAGGAAATGAATGGTATCCTTCGTTGTGTTCATTTTTTCGGCTTCAATATACCGATACACTTCTTCGATATCTTTCACATTGATCGCCACATGATCAATTGCTCCGCTCTCCATCTTTGCAGCCTTATTTTCATAAGTCTCGATCACAAGCGTTTCCAGTTCCAGAAATGCAACCTTTTCGTCTGCTTCTTCATTCACCGTCTGAAGTGCAATCTCAAATCCCAGTTTCTGATAAAAAGCAATTGTTTTTTCAATATCATTTGTCGGAATCCCGATATGCTGAATCCCTGTTGTATATGTTTTCAGATCCATCTTAACGTCCCATCCTTTCTTCAACCTGTGCAAGTTCCGGCATTGCAGGGATCGCGCCTTTCCTCTCTACACAAAGGCTTGCCACCGCGTTGCCAAACCGTACATACTCTTTCAGTTCATCCATGGTAAATGCTTCCGGTCTCTTTCCGGCTTTGCTGATACAGTATAAAAATCCTCCCCAGAAGGAATCTCCTGCCCCATTGGTATCCACCGCTTTGCTCACAAATTCCGGAATATGTACACCGCCTTCTTTGCAGTACAGATATGCTCCATCGCTTCCCAGCGTGACTGCAACGATCTTGACACCCTTCCGGAATAAAATTTCTGTCGCTTCTTCCGGACTTTCTTTGTCTGTCAGAAGCTTCGTTTCTTCATCTGAAATTTTCATGATATCCACGTAAGGAACCAGACTTCTCATCTGTTTCTTTGCAGTCTCCTCATCCTTCCATAAAGAGGCTCTGTAATTCGGATCATACGAGATGATACTTCCTTTTTCTTTTGCGCGCCGGATCGCATAATGTGTGGTATCTCTTGCCGGCTGTTCCGTAAGTGACAGAGAACCGACATGAAAAATATGTGTCTTATCCAGAATATCAACATCGATTTCTTCTTTTTCCATTCTGGTATCTGCTCCCGGTTTTCTTGCAAAAGAAAATGTTCTCTCTCCATTCTCATCAATATTTACAAACGCAAGAGTCGTAAAATATTTTTCATCCAGAAGCATTCCTTCCGTTTCCACGTTTTCTTTTTCCAGCACAGATTTCAAAAACTCTCCATGCATATCCTTTCCTGCCTTCCCGATAAAAGCGGTATGTCCACCAAGTTTTGCCACCGCAACTGCAACATTTGCAGGAGCGCCACCCGGATTCTGGGCAAATAGTGTCTGCCCGTCTTCATTTACTCCCTGCCAGGTAAAATCGATCAGGATCTCACCAAATGTTGTAATGTCGTAAAGCGACCGTTTTGCCGCATCATTGGTATCTGCAAGAAGTCCTTCTTCAAGCAGTCTCTCCAGAACCTGGTTGCATTCATTTTCTTCGTCCGTGTGGATATGCAGTTCTCCGTATTCAAATTCAGGCATACTTAAAACACCGAGCATGGATTTCGCATTGACCACATATCTGCCACTGCAAAGCTCTACGTCACAGGAAATCCGCTCTGCAATGCTGACCAGTTTCCGTGCATTTGTCATGGTTCCCAATATTACTTTCGCAATCATTTTTTCCTCCTAAGCAAATATGCTGATAATCAGGGCACAGATAAGACCGGTAAATCCGATAATCGTCTCCATCATCGTCCATGATTTTAAGGTTGTCTTTTCATCAATTTCCAGCAAGGAGCTTACCAGCCAGAAACCAGAATCATTCACATGACTGAATGCCGTTGCACCACCGGTAATCGCACAGACCATCGCTGCAAGGTATAATGGTGAAAGTCCTGCAACCGCCGGCATGGATGCCATAATTCCGGCTGCCATCGTCATCGCAACCACTGCCGCTCCAACCGATGCTCTTACCAGAGCTGCGATCAGAAATGCAACTAAGATTAACGGAAGACCGCTCTTTTCCAGTGCCGGTCCGATGATGTCTCCCATCCCGCAGTCCTGAAGCACCCAACGAATGATTCCGCCTCCGGTAATAACCAGAAGGATCTGTCCTGTCGGTCGGAGAGATCTGTCCATGATCTTTTTCAGCTGTTCCCCGTCATATCCCTGCTTCTTTCCAAGAAAATACATTGCACACAGAACTGCAATGATCAGCGCTACAAATGGTGTTCCCACAAATTCCAGTACCGGTCGTATTCCATCAAGTGCCGGAATATATTCCGAAAGTGTGCTGCACAGAATGAGTACCAGCGGAACAAGGATGATTGCAATGACAGTTGAAAATTTGGGAAGATTTGCTTCTTCCTCTTCCCTTACTTCTGAAACTGTAGTTGGAAGTCCGGTATGGATCTTGGTCCCGATAAATTTTGACCATAAAATTCCGGCAAAAATAAGTGATAAAATTCCGATCGGCACACCAACTGCGATCATAATTCCAAGATCTACTCCAAGCATATTGGCAACCAGAACCGATCCAGCTGACGGCGGGATAAAGGCAAATCCGGTTGCAAGACCTGCAAGAAGCGGAATCACATAATACAAAGTTGATTTTTTTGTTTTCTTTGCCAGTCCGAAAGCAAGCGGAATTAAGATTACAACTCCTGCCTCAAAGAAAACAGTCGTTCCAACTACAAGTCCGGTAATTCCAAGGGCAATCCCTGCTTTTTTTTCACCAAACCTGTTAACCAGTGTCTGTGCAACACACTGTGCGCCACCCGACACTTCCAATATACCTCCGAACAGGGAACCCAGACCGATCAGCAGTACAATTCCCTGTAAGGTTTCTCCTGCACCTTTTTCTACCGTATTTACCAGAGTCGGAACCGGCATCCCGGCTCCGAGTCCGATCAACAGAGCAGAAATCAACAGAGACAATACCGGATGAAATTTAAATTTTATGATCAGCAGTAATAATAAGACGATTCCCGCTGCCGCAGCGATCAGCAGTCTTGTCGGATCTGCTGCAAATACTGTTTCTGACATTTTCATTTCCTCCCGTATTCTTCCTGATTAGTGAACATATTTGTGGATCGTTGCTTTTACAGCACCTGGTCCTGCGATCATTTCACGAAACATTTCTTCAATCTTTTCACCGACACCATCTTTGTAAAGATCGGTGAAGAACAGACGTTCATTGGACAGGATCGGTTTCAGCTGGTCTTTCAATGTCTCCGGCTTTCCAACTACGATGTCACCAAGCTGTTCTCCGATTTCTTCATTCATCGGATCCGGTGCCAGTTCGAATTTGTTTCCTTCATCATCAACTGCCAGCATATATCTGAGCCAGCCTGCAATACCAAGCGGAATTGCTGTCAGTTTTGATGCATCTCCGTATTTTGCCACATAAGCTTTTACCGTCTCACCAAAACGGATACCAACCATCTGTGACACATCAACTGCAAGACGGAGATTTGTATCTCCCAGATATTCATTCGGAAAACGGTCATTAAAAAGTTCATCCACAAATGCCTGTGGAGAAAGGATTCCAGGATCTGCCACTACCGGAAGTCCTTCGTCATAAGCAACCATTCTTGCCATCTTCATCATATCTTCATTGGTATTAAGCATATGTGCGAACAGATCATATCCAAGTACGACACCAAGCGGACCTGTGGCTGAATGAACCGGATTTAAGCATACCGTTACTTTCATTCGTTCCGAAAGATTTACTGTATTTCTGTCCGCCATATAAACTCCAAATCCTTTTTCCAGTGCCGGGCGTCCGTTCGGAAAACTGTCTTCAATGACCAAATATTGCGGTTTTTCTGCATTTACAAATGGAGCAATGTAAGTCTTCTTTCCAGTGATGACCGGCTGCATTTTTTCCACACCGAGAGCTTCAAGATCATCTGCAATCTGTTCGCTCGGACGTGGAGTGATCTTGTCGATCATGGTCCATGGGAAGGCAACGACTTTTTCATCACTTACATATGTAATGAAATCATCATCTACAAATCCCTGCTTCTTCCACTCTTCTGCCATTGTAAGAACAGATTCACGGAGTTTTGCACCATTCTTGGAACAGTTATCCATAGATACCAGTGCAATTGGATATCTTCCTGCTTTGAATCTTTCATAAAGCATTGCTACCAGTACTGCCATGGCTCCTGTCGCTTTGTCCGGTCCGTTCTTAATGTCCGCTTCCACGAATGGAAACCAGGTTCCGTCTGCTTTCTGCAGAGCATATCCTTTTTCGGTAATTGTAAAGGATACCATCTGAAGAGATTTGCTTGTAAAGATCTCTTTCAGGCGGTTCCACTGTGCCAAATCAGAAGACTGTGCTTTTACTGCTTCTGCAAGGGATCCGAGTACTTTATATTCACGTGTTCCGTCCCCATGCAGAATTACGCTCAGTCCCAGATTGTCATATGGATCATAAATTTTATCTACTACGTCATAGTCAAATGTCTCTACACAGGTGATTCCTCTGTCCAGTACACCTTCTTCCAGAAGTCCGTCTGCAATTCCACCGATAAAAATACGGAAAATATTACCGATTCCAAAATGAACCCATCCCGGTTCTTCTTTTGCTTTTTCAGATATCTTCTCCACATCATATCCCGGAAGTGCAATTCCTGCCTTCTCCCATGCCGCACGGTCTTTGATTCCTTCGATTGTTAACTTCATTTTGTTACCTCCCGTTTTACTTTTTCTTTTTAGTTATGTTTTTGACTTACGCTTATATCTAAGTTGTAAGTGTAGTATATAACCACAAAAATGAGTTGTCTATTGACAAAAAATACAATTTTACAATTCTATTTTTATCTATTTTTCACAAAGTGAATCAGAAAGCTCTTGTTTTATCCGCACATCTATATTAGAATAAGTTCATATCTTGTGTGTATGATTCACGCATAAGTAAAGGAGAATATCATGAAAGAAAAAGGAATGACCACGATTACCCTGAAAAAAATCAATCGGGAAAAAGTGTACCAATATATTTATCAGCAAAAAGAAACATCCAAACTCCAGATCGTTCAGGATCTGCAGATGGGACTTTCTACTGTCAGCCAGAATTTAAATGAGCTGGAAAATGACGGTCTGATCAGCCGGAATGGATATTTTGAATCAACCGGCGGACGAAAGGCCCAGATTATAAAAATTGTAGAAGATTTTCGTATTTCAATCGGTCTTGGAATTTTAAAAGATATGTTTCATATTGTAGCTGTAAATCTATATGGAGATGCAATTGCAACCGAAACGATTGAGCTGCCATACGAGAGCAGCGATGCTTACTACTCTGCCCTTGCTGCAAATGTAGAACTGTTTATCCAAAAGAATCATTATGATCCTGAGAAAATTGAAGGGATTTCGATTGCCACCCAGGGCGTCATCTCCCCGGACGGAAATGTTGTTACTTACGGCGATATCATGGGAAATGCAAACATGCAGCTGTCTGATTTTTCTTCCAGACTTCCGTATCCATGTCATCTGGAACACGATTCAAAAGCCGCTGCAGATCTGGAACTCTGGAATCATCCACAATTTGACAGTGCCCTGATTTTTCTTCTGAATCCTAACCTTGGCGGTGCGATCATCACCGGACATGAAGTTCACCAGGGCGATCATATGCGTAGTGGTCTGATTGAACACATCTGCATTGATCCAAATGGTCCGAAATGTTATTGCGGCAATCACGGGTGTCTGGAAACTTACTGTTCTGCAAATGCCCTGAAAGCAGCTTCCGGTATGCCGGTCAAAGAATTTTTTAACCTCCTGCATCAGACACATGCTCTGAATCTCACACAAATCTGGAGAGACTATCTTGACCACCTTGCCTTTGCAATCCGTAACCTGAATCTTGTGATCGACAGTCCGGTGATCATCAGCGGATATCTTGCACCATATTTTCAGGAAGCAGATATGCAGTATCTTTTAAGCAAGATCAATGAAAGTTCCCTTTTCCAGATGGACGAAAGCCAGCTTCTGGTGGGAAATCATGGACAGTATACTCCTGCGATTGGTGCGGCACTTTATTATATTAAAGAGTTTCTGACGCCGGCTGTGTCGTAATAATCGAGCAGGCTGCTCCTGCTCAGCTTGTGTACCATCTTGCTTAACAGCCAGGTGATGTACTTTTTCCAAATACAAATCCTTATGCAAACATAAATCTGCATTTTGCACATCGTATACACAAAACAGGACAGATATTTGATATCACTTTCCTCATTTTCTGATAAAAATGATATCAAATATCTGTCCTGTTTTCTTATGCTTTACCTAAACATTTTCACAGAACTTCTACGCATCAAAATGAATCCTGCTCTCATCAAACCGGTCCTGCTGCGCTCTTTCTTCCGCCGGATATCCAAGTGGAAAGATTGCGAATGCTCTCTGATCTTCCGGAATCCCAACGATCTCTTCCACTTCCTTCATCCGCTCTTCGATCGGAGCAATTCCAAGCCAGACTCCGCCAAGTCCGATTTCATCTGTCTTAAGCCATAAGTTCTCCATTGCAATACTCATATCGATGTCCGCATAACATGGGACATCACAATCTTTCCGATATGCAGATATGATTGCCACCGGTGCATTCGCCGTCATCCCTGCATACGGACTTGCCTTTGATAATTTCTCCAGTGTATCTTTTTTGGTAATTACATAGAATTCCCACGGCTGCTGGTTCTTTGCAGACGGTGCTGCCATTGCCGCGCGAAGGATTTCCACAATCTTTTCCCTCTCCACTGGTCTGTCCTGATATTTTCTGATACTTACGCGATGAAATAAATCTGCCATTTTCTGTTCTCCTCTATTCTATCTTTTTCAGTCTCTCAACCGCATATTTGATAAATCTTTTTACCGCTGGTGATGCCTGTTTATACGACGGAACTGCAAGTCCAAGTGTGATCCTTGATGGTGGATCTACCGGAATCTTCACTACATCACAATTCCACTTTTCCGTGATCAGATTGTTCATCACACTCATTCCAAGTCCCTTTTCAATCATTGCCATTGTCGCAAAATTTTCCAGAGTTGTAAAATGAATATTCAGTTTGATTCCATTTCGCTCAAACAGCGAAACCACATCATCATCCCGTCCAAGTGCCGGCATAATAAACGAATCGGTCTCACAATTGATTAACGGATAACTTTCTTTTGATGCATACGGATGATCTTTTGGCAAAACTGCCAGCATTTCATCATAGTCCAGTGGTGTCCACTCATACGGCATTGGCTCCTGATAACTTAAAAATCCGATATCCGCCTTTTTTTCATCCAGCCATCTTGTCACTTCCTGCCGGATTCCCTCCATAAGCCGGATTTCGATCTGCGGATAATCCTGTTCAAAGTCCCGGATCACCTCCGGAAGCCAGTGCGTAGAAATACTGGAATATGCTGCAATCGTCACACTGCCTACAAGAAGTCCCTTTACTTCTGCTGCGAGCTCATAGATTCGATTTTCTTTTTCAAGAAATTCTCTGACTGCAGGCAAAAGAATTTCCCCATCCGGTGTTAGGGTAACCCCTTTCCTCGTTCGTCTGAGTAAGGTAAGACCTGTTTCGTTCTCCAAAGCTCCAACAAGCTGACTGACTCCTGACGGTGTATAATTTAATCTCTCTGCTGCTTTTGTAAAGCTCCCAGTATCTGCAGCATACATAAAAGCTTTACATCTGGCACTTTCCACATCTGTTCACCTCTTAATTTAAATATTTATTTTAAGTAATACTATTCTTATTTTGAATAATTCATAGTTTTACTTTATTGTAGGTGTATTTTAAAATAATTTCAACAGGAAATAGAAAGGAGGTTTTATAATATGAATATTCAAATCAGAGCTTATCATAGTAAAGATGCTGCCTCTGCAGCACAGATATGGAATGAGGTTGTAACAGACGGAAATGCATTTCCACAGGATACCGAAATGACAGCTAACGTTGCCAACTTATTTTTTCAGGAACAGACTTATACCGGTATTGCAGAAAATGCGGACACTCACGAAATTCTTGGCCTTTATATCCTTCATCCTAATAATGTTGGAAGATGTGGGCACATCTGTAATGCCAGCTATGCTGTCCGTAAAAATATCCGTGGATTGCATATAGGTGAAAAACTGGTTCTTGATTGTCTGCAGAAAGCAAAAGAAAACCAGTTCCGCATTCTGCAATTTAATGCGGTTGTTGCTACCAACACCCCAGCATTACATCTTTATGAACGAATTGGATTCAAAAAACTCGGCACAATACCCGGCGGTTTCCGGATGCCGGATGGAACTTATGAAGACATCATTCCACATTACTATCTTCTCTAAGTACATCCCCCTCCATAACGGAGGAAGGGCGCATCCAGCTTATCCCAGATGCGCCCTGTATTTATGATCAACTATTTACAAAATATCTTTATAGAGCCGGAGGACATTCTTATAAAAAATCTTTTCTATTTCCTGATAACTTTTTATAAATGAAATTTTGTCTTTATTCTTTTCCATTTCATTATAAAAAACAGCTAAAAGGCGCATTCCATATGCAAAAGGATTATTCTCCGTTCTTGGTCTTGTTGCCATATCTTTTGCTCCTTCTTTCTGTTATGCCATATGGCTGTCACGTGCTACTTTAATGCACTCCAGACCTTTCTTTAATACTGCGGTCTGTGTTGCCACATTCAGACGAACATATCCTTTTCCGCATTCACCATAGTTTGTTCCACTGTTCAAACGAACACCTGCTTCTGCAAATGCATTCATCAGATCATCCTGTTCCATATTCCATGCACTGAAATCAATCCACAGCAGGTAAGTTCCTTCTGGTTCAATCATCTTAACTTCCGGCATATTCTCCGCAAGGAAATCTCTTACTACACCGATATTCTTCCAGAAATATTCATTCTGCTGGTCTACATAGTAATCGCACTCGTTGTAGCATGCCATAAGTGCTTCGATTCCAAGATAGTTATAGTCAAAGTGGAAATCATCATATACCACATTGTACTGGTCGCGAAGCGCTTTATTCTTGATTACAACATATGCAGAATAGAAGCATGCAAGATTGAATGTCTTACTTGGTGATCCCATTACAACGATATTGTCTGTAAGGTCATCTGAAAGTGAGAATAATGGAGTATGTTTGTGTTCTCCGTATACAATATCTCCGTGAATCTCATCACCAACAAGAATTGTATTGTTTTTCTTACAGATTTCTGCAACTTTGATAAGTTCTTCTTTTGTCCATACACGTCCTACCGGATTGTGTGGGTTACAGATCAGCATGATTCTTACTCTTGGATCTGCTACTTTCTTCTCAAGATCTTCAAAATTCATCTCATAACGGCCATCTTCGAGTACCAGATCATTGCTTTCAACAAAACGTCCTGCACCTTTGATTACGATGCTGAATGTATGGTAAACCGGAGCCTGGATCAGCACTTTATCGCCCGGACGGGTATATGCATTCAGGATCATCCATAAAGCACCTGTCATTAGTCCCTGTGAATGACGGATTGTTTCCGGGTCAACAGTAAGACCATATCTCTTTTTATACCAGTTACAGATTGATGCTGCAAATCTTTCCTGTGGCAGTGCACCATATGCATACACACCAAATTCTGTACGTTTACGAACTGCTGCAATTGCTTCTTCCGGTGCTTTGAAGTCTGTATCTGCTACTCCAAGCGGAATATACTTTCCATTTTCTCCTTCATAATCCCATTTGAAAGAATCTGTGCCAATACGATTGATCGGTTCATCAAAATCATGAAATTTGTTTGCCATTGTTTTTACCTCATTTTTTCAATATCTTCATCATCTGTTTTTTTGATGGCACCTGACCTGCAACAACTAGTTTCCCGTCAATCATCACCGAAGGAGCCGTCATCACTCCCAGCTTTACGATCTCAACCAGGTCTGTCACTCTCTCGATTTCCGTATCCATCCCGAGCTCTTCAAGACACTCCTTCACAATCGCATTCGTCTTATCACAATTTTCACAGCCACTTCCAATTACTTTTATATTCATATCCTACCTCCAGATTTAATTGTTCAATTTCATAGGAAGTCCCACACACTCTTCCCACGCCGCCGCGATCTCCCGGATCAGTGCAATTCCGATTTTGGAAATAAATACAAGCTGAGACTTCGGCTGTGGTTCGTAAGGCGCATAATCCCGTTTCTTTCCGACTACATCAACTTTTTCCCATCCTTCTTTTTCCACTTTAAAGAATCCCTTTACACGGAAAACATCCGGTTCAATCTTTGCAAGGAAAGCTTCCAGCTTTTCCTTCTGGATCTCTCCCGTAAAATCCATAGAAAATGTTTTTGGTTTATTTTTCGATGAATTCGTGGTATCTTCACATTCCGCCCATTTGTACAACATCAGATCCATATCATAAAACGAACGGTCAATATTTCCATTGGCACTCTCTGTAATTGGGCATACCGGATTAATTTCACGCACTTTGTCTTTCACCTGTTCAATCTGCTCGCTGTCCACCAGATCAACCTTTGTCAGAACCGCAAGATTGCAGTGTTTAAGCTGACGATCAATTGTCTCTGAATCCCCGATCTGATCCAGAAAATTATAGCAGTCCACCAGACAGATACAGCCTTTGAAATCATATGCATCCGGAGCCATCACTTCCGTCGCCGCAAGAATTTCTTCCGCATTGGACGGATCTCCAAACCCTGAGCTCTCTACAAACACGTATTCCAAACCTTTTCTGGACATCTGAACCAGCGCATCCACAAAGGATAATCTCAGACAGCTGCAGAAAATTGATCCCCGGTTCAGTTCTACCATCTGGATATCATTATTCTGAAGCACGGTTCCATCAATACTGATCTTTCCCAGTTCATTCTGGATCACTCCAACCTTTGTTCCTTCCATATTTTCCAGCAAATTCCGGAGGATCGTCGTCTTGCCGGATCCCAGAAATCCCGTCAAAAAATACAATTTAATCTTACTCATGATTCATTTCTCCTTTTTCTATACTGCAACTGCACCCTGATTTGCTCTGCTGCCGCTACAACTTATTTTTCTTCTTTTTCTGTATTACAATTGCAATTTAAAAGCCCTGCATAATCTCCCGGGATCATCAGCCGCCCAACCGTCTTGTAAACCTCATTCATTACGTCTATGTCCAGAGAATACTGCATCCATTTTCCTTCTTTGCGCGCCTTTACGATTCCCAGATCACACATCAGCTTCATATCATGCGATAAGGTCGGCTGTGTAATATGAAATTCCTCCAGGATCTTACAGGCACATAATTCTCCTTCGGATAACATGTCGATGATCTTCAGGCGTTTCGGATCCGACATCACTTTGAATATACGGGCATATTTTTCATAATCTATCTGCATTTTTCTGTCACCTCGGGTAATGTAAATCTTTTCCTTTTCATGCAAGCACGAATGATATTTGGATTTTCCCCACTACTTTTGATAATATTACGGATTGCTCCGCAACGTTGCTGCTCCCGCAATCCTACGTCCATTCGGAATCCGCTGATTTCCTTCGTAAATCGCTCCTTCCTCATGGCCGGCGGGGAGCAAATTCATATGCCTTTTCGTGCAAGCACGAACGTCATATGAGTTTGCTCCCCTATATTATCACATTAAACCCATACCCCACAATGATGATTCCGATACACACGATTCCAATGAATGTTCCGAGCAGTTTTTTCTTGATCGCTTTTGACAGCATTACCATAGATGGAAGTGAAAGGGTTGTCACCGCCATCATAAACGAAAGAATCGTTCCAAGTCCTGCACCTTTTGCCAGCAGGCTTTCTGCAATCGGGATGGTTCCGAAAATATCTGCATACATCGGAACGCCTACTGCTGTCGCCAGTGGCACGGCGTACCAGGTCTGTTTTCCAAGAATGCTTCGGACGATATGCTCTGGGATCAGATTGTGGATAGCTGCCCCGATGATGACTCCGACAACGATATACGGAGCTACCTTTTTGACGGTAGCCACAACCTGATTTTTTGCATAATCCATACGGTCTGCTATTGTAAGCGACGGTGAATCTACCTCCACATTCGATGCCTGGCGGATAAAATCTGCCACCTGATCTTCCATATGCATTCTCTCAATGATTGTTCCCCCGGCAACCGCTATGACCAGCCCAACGATTACATACGCAAATGCGATCTTCCCTCCAAAGACACTCATCAGCAGAACCAGTGATCCCAGATCTACCATCGGAGACGAAATCAGAAACGAAAAGGTAACTCCAAGCGGCAGCCCCGCACTGGTAAATCCCATAAAGATCGGAATCGATGAGCAGGAGCAGAACGGTGTCACCGTCCCAAGAAGTGCCCCGATCAGATTCGCCCAGATTCCATGAAATCTTCCCATGATCTTCCTGCTTCTCTCCGGTGGAAAATAGCTTTGAATATAGGATATCACAAAGATCAGCACCGCAAGCAGCACAAAAATTTTTATGATATCATACAGGAAAAAGTGAAGAAATTCTCCTGGAAACCTCCCCTCTCCCAATCCGGCTTTAACAAGAAGTTTTCCGATCAGATCTTTCAGCCAGTGCATTCCAAGAATCTGGTCCTGAAAGAAATCCCATCCGTTTTTTATGATTTTCATTCTCTCTCCCTTCCCATAGAAATATAGAAATATTTCTATATATTTTTCATTTTTTAACCGGTGCAATCTATTTCTCACACCGGTTTTCTAACTACATCTTACTCTTCATATAGAATTTTGTCAATATGTTCCCGCTTTTTTTCTAATTTATCCCCTTCGCATTTGGATAGATTTTCTTCATCTTTGCGTCATCATAATGTGCATCCGCCCACTTCTGGACGGCATTTGTCGCCTGCACACCATTTCCTCTCTCATCATATCTTACCAGTGCCACACAGGATACCAGAATGTTGCAAACCATAAATCCCAGTAAAATCCAGGTCAAAATCTTTCCTGCAACTGCCGGTATTTTTTCTATCCATTTTTCCACAGGTGGAAATAATATTTTAAACCACACAACCGCAGCAATTCCCCAGAAAAAGCAGTAAAGCAGATTGATTCGACCTCCCAGGTTAAACGGGATCTTACTGTAATCCCAGAACACTTTTCCAAATACAAGTTCCGTAAACACACTGCAGAAATACTCATAAGCACCACCAAGCAATGTTCCTGTAAGGAAAAGAAAACGATCCCCTTTATCCTTATATTTGTACAAAAGTGCTGTGACAAGCGCAATTGCAAGCCCCCAGACAATGCTGAACGGTCCCCAGACCACACTGCTTCTGCTCATCCATACTCCAGCCGTCACACGACAGAAAATCGTTTCTGTGATATCTCCCAGAAAAGCACCGATCATAAACAGCATCACGATCTTATAAAAGCCGCACCCTTTTGCAAATACCTTTTCTTCGTTCTCTTCCCGGATTTCCTCTTCGATTTTTCTTGCCTTTGGATATGCTTTTTTCAGACGCTTTTCCAGACTTCCGGCAATCTTTCCCGCAATTTTTGTGCTGATCTTATCCATCCCGGCATCCGTTGCGATCCAGCGCTCCGGCTTCTTACTCTTTCCGGTAAGAAGCATAAAGGAACCAAAGATATCCACAAAAAGTACACCGATCAGTGTCAGAAGCACAATATGCATCAGAAGCTTCGGCAGAATATGTAATAAAATCAACGTGCCCCCATTGCACCATCTCACTGCCAGATAACCGAGCACACCCCAAAATAGTGAAACCGGAAGACAAATATATCCATCCAGGTTCCATTTGATATTTGAATAATCCCACCATCTTGCCTTGAATGCTTTTTCGATCAGATGTCCACTGACCCATTCTGCAACTGTTGCATAGACCGTTGCAAAGATAAATAGCCAGATTCCCCGAAGTTCCTGTAATCCCACTGTCATCGCAATTGCAGTCAGACCATAGAGCACACAGAACGGTCCATTTACCAGACCTCGGTTAGCAAACTTTCTCTGCTTCAAAGTTGCCGATATCGTTTCCAATACCCAGCCACCAAAAGAATAAATAAAAAAGAGCCACAGTAATTCATATCCAGTATAGTGATTCATAGTCTTCTCCTTTGTAAATTCATGGTATCATCTTATCATGCCAACCATGAACTTACAATTGGGATTTTATCCGTAAAGATATTATATAACACCAATCGTTTTTACAACCGGTTAAACCGGTATCCGACTCCCCATACCGTCTCGATGATCTGCGGATTCCGTATATCCACATCGTCATTTCATTTCCTGTAGTCGAAATTCGGACTGCGCCTTCTGCTTTTTCTGTATATTTATTTGTTTATCATGTATATTTTTCTATTTTTTATCTATATTCCCGATTTATTTCATATATTTAAAATTATTTTATTTTTTTCAGAATTTTTATTGACATTTTGTATTTTATGAGATATTATAATATCAACAAAACAAAAGGAGGACGGACCACCAGAAACTTAATCTTAACTCCAAAGTCTAAGAAAGTAAGAGGTATGGACCAAAGGACACTTAATTTAAAACTCGGACAAATCTAATGAAAGTAAGAGGTACGGACCAAAAGGAACATAATTTAAAACCAGAACAAAATCTAATGAAAGTAAGAGGTACAGACCACCGGAAACTTAATTTAAAACCAGAACAAATCTAATGAAAGTAAGAGGTATGGACCAAAAGGAACATAATTTAAAACCAGAATAAATCTGATGAAAGCAAGAGGTACAGACCAATGGCAAGATAATTTATACAATATCAAATCAATGAGAGCAAGAGGTGCAGACCAATGGCATAATAATTATTGAAATTTACATAGAAAAAACTATTTGAGATAATAGTTTCAGATAGATAAGAAGTGAATAAGGAGGATAATCCAATGGATGGATCAAATTAAAGTCCACTGTAGCTGAAAGATCAGATACAGTGGATTTTTTATGACATATTTTCTGTTCCAAAGTTCAAGAGCGCGCCTGCTGACGCGCTCAATTTCTGCTGATTCATAGTACAGCGGATTCTATGAAGTCTTCCGGTCCATATCCCATACTGCCTTACCATCATCACAGTATTCCAGATCCGGGCATTCCCCCTGTACAAAGGAATAAACCGGTTCTTTTCCTTCATATTCCTGAATGATACCATTTAATTTGGCAAGCATTTTTTCTTTATCACCCGGAAGATGTCCTCTGACTCTCACATGGATAAAGTCATGAAAACCATCATATAAAATATTTGCTCCTGCTTTTTCCGGTGCGATCCTCTCGATCAGATGATATTCTTCCCGAATTGTTTCCAGCTCATCTGCCGGAACAAAAGTACCTTGCCGTATATCTTGATACAACGGAACTTCTTTATGCAGAAACATGGAAAAATTCACTACATGCGCCGGATTGGTCCTGTTCAGGAACTGCGCCAGTGCTTCTGCATTTTCCATTCCTCTTCCTTTTCCTGCGACTCCGGTCATAATATGTGCATCATAAATCAGTCCTGCTTCATGAAGCCTGTCGATTGCCTGATATGCCTGTGCCAGATCATGATCTTTTTTCATAAATTTCAGCACATCATCCAGTCCGCTCTCGATTCCAAGATACAGATGCTTTACCTTTTTTCTAGCAAGCATTTCCAACTCTTCCTGGCTTTTATGTAAAACACTCGTAACAGTCGCATCCATATTAATCCCTTCACATTCCGGGAAGTAATATGCGATCAGATCCAGAATCTCATACAATTTTTCTGTCTTCAGACCAAATGCATTACCATCCCCCAGAAAGATCTTCTTCGGCTTCCCATGCAGTTCCCGCACTCTCTTTAGTTCCGCTTCAATCTGTTCCATCGGAAGTTCCCGATACTTCAGATGCCGGAATAAATTACAGAATTTACACTGATTATATGAGCATCCAACCATAACCGGAAGCATGAAAGAGCTTCTTTCCATCGGGGCCCGGCAAATCTGTCCTTCGTAATCCATATGTCACACTCCTATGCTTCTACATAATAGACATAGTTTTCTTTTCTTGGTTTTGCTGCAGGAAGTTCTGCTGCCGCATATCCAAGTACGCAATGACCGATTCCTTCATAGTCTCCTTCGATTCCCCATTTTTTCAGAAGAGCCTTTCCTTCCTCGGATTCAAATTCTTCTTTTGCCCGGTGGATCCAGCAGCTTCCGATTCCAAGCGAATGCGCTGCATTCATCAGATTTCCCATCACAAGACTTCCATCATAAAGATATGTCGGTCTTGCCTTATCTGCAAGTACAATAAGAACTACCGGTGCACCATAAAACGGATCTGTATCGGTTCCCATAATTTTTGCATTCATTGCTGAAAGCTGATCTCTTGTTGCTTTATCCGTCACTGCCACGATGATCGGTGACTGCATTCCCATTCCCGTTGCCGCATAAGTTCCGGCCTCAATGATCGTATCCAGATCCTCTTTTCTGATCATATCCGGTTTGTATCCACGGACACTTCTGCGTTCTTCCATATTTTTGATTACTTCATTCATAAATTTTCAGCTCCTTTCAAATCTGCTTCTATTGTAGCACGATTTGAAAGGAGCTGTATGTATCTTATTTATTAAATTTTTATATCTGGCTTATTTTTCTTCGCCCCATACTTCTTCCGCGATTTCTTTTACCAGTGCAAGCTTCTTCCACTGTTCTTCTTCTGTCAGTTTATTTCCGATTTCACAGGAAGCAAATCCACACTGTGGACTCAAATACAGTCTGTCGAGCGGGACATATTTCGCTGCTTCATGGATTCTCTTAATTACGTCTTCTTTATCTTCCAGCTTTGGTGACTTGGTTGTGATCAGACCGAGAACCACTTTTTTATCACCACTTACACTCTTCAACGGCTCAAATCCACCAGAACGTGCATCATCAAATTCCAGATAATATGCACTTACATTTTCACGGGCGAATAAAGCTTCTGCCACACGGTCATATGCACCACTGCTTGCATAAGTAGAATGGAAATTTCCACGGCATACATGAGTGTTGATCACCAGATCTTCCGGCGCTCCCTCAATTGCACGGTTATTGATAGCAAGAAGCTGTTCCATGATTTTCTGAAGTCCGGCTTCATCGGTTCCGAAAATTGCTGCAGCATGTGGATCTACACACATTCCCCATGAACAGTCATCCAACTGAATGTTTCTACAGCCTGCATCATACAGGTCACGAATAACTTTCTTATATCCATTTGCAAT
>OLPH01001090.1_pt1 | contig 28729 bp, 22 predicted proteins | sample 1672951 | NCBI WGS metagenome assembly OLPH01 (sample SAMEA3136740, study PRJEB25190) | human gut metagenome | reverse complement strand
AAATCTGTCCGTCTGTAATAGAAATTACGTTTGTAGGAATGTATGCAGATACATCACCTGCCTGTGTCTCAATGATTGGAAGTGCTGTAATAGAACCTCCTCCCAGTTTATCACTAAGACGACTGGAACGCTCTAACAGTCTGGAATGTAAGTAGAATACATCTCCAGGATAAGCCTCACGTCCAGGAGAACGCTCTAACAAAAGAGAGATTGCACGATATGCTACCGCATGTTTTGATAAATCATCATATACGATCAGCACATCTTTTCCCTGATGCATAAAATATTCTGCTAATGCGGTACCTGCATATGGTGCAATGTACTGCAGAGATGCAGGTTCACTGGCTGTAGAGGATAATACGATAGAATAATCCATTGCATCGTATTTTTCTAAAGTATTTACAATCTTAGCAACACTAGATGCCTTCTGTCCGATTGCAACGTAAATACAAATAACTCCTTTTCCTTTCTGATTAAGAATTGTATCTGTAGCGATAGAAGTTTTACCTGTCTGACGGTCACCGATGATTAACTCACGCTGTCCGCGTCCGATAGGAAACATAGAGTCAATAGAAAGAATACCTGTTTCCATTGGAGTATTTACAGACTTTCTATCAATGATTCCAGGTGCTTCTTCTTCAATCGGGCGATAGCCATCTGCTTTAATCTCTGCACCGCCGTCAATCGGCTCACCTAATGCATTGATTACTCTTCCGATATACTCATCACCAACAGGAATACCTGCTTTTTTCTTTGTTCTTACTACTTTTGTTCCTTCTTTGATTCCGGTATCACGTCCAAAAAGGATTACACCAATCTCATTCTGACGGATATCCTGAACCATTCCTTTTACTCCATTATCAAAAACGACAACCTCACCGTACATCGCATGGTCAATACCGTAAACCGTAACGATTCCGTCACCTACATATATGACCGTACCTGTCTCTTCACTTGTGTTGTCCACATCAAAATTTTCGATTTCACTCTGTATAATAGAGATTATATCTTCTGCACTGATTGCGCCCACAAGATTCACCTCCCTGTTAATTTTCTTTCTAACCGTCTGAGTTTTCCTTCATAACTGTGGTCGTACTCTTCATAGCCAACATGAACGACATAGCCGCCAAGAAGGGAAGCATCTGTCTTTTCTGAAAGAACGATTTTTTCTTTCGGATAAATGCTTTCTAACTGCTTTAAAATGGATGCTTTTTCTTTCTTTATCTCCTCATCTGCATAGATAACCTCTGCATGGAGAATGTGATTCCTTTCATCCCAGTATTTATAATAGCAGTTAAAAATATCTGTAATCTGCCCGATTTCACCAATCCGGCACATCATCTTCATAAAATTCCCAAGAAGATCCGGCAATCCACTCTGTCTTACGATCTTGTCAAGCACTGCCTCTTTCGCTTCCTCGGAAACAACTGGATTTGTCAGTGTTTCAAGAAGGGAAGGAGCCTTCTTGAAAATTTTATGGGCTTGTTCCACATCACTTCTTAAAACATTCAGCCGGTATAATACTTTCGCATTATTTACTGCCTTCTGCGTCATGGGCCTCACCTGTCTCTATAATCTTTCTTGCGGCGATAAGTGCAAGCTTCGCAATCTCACCCTGCACTTCCTGCTGTGCTTGTTTCTGTTCTTTTTCGATATCTGCTTTTGCTTTCTCAATCATTCTGTCTGTCTTAGCCTGCGTCTCAAGTATCGCATTCTCATGCTCTTCTTTTGCCTGATCTCTTGCTGCAAGAATGATCTGATCTGCTTTTACATTTGCCTGATCTAATTTTTGTTCATAATCAGCTTTTAACGCAAGAGCATCATCCTGTGTCTTTTTCGCAGAATCAAACTGTCCCTGAATTAATTCTTCTCTCTGATGAATCACATTCATAACCGGCTTGTATAAGAACTTTCGAAAAATCGCATATAATACAAGAAGATTTATTACAATCATTACCATATTCCATGGATCTATATTAAGCATATTCTTCGTCCGCCTTTCTTTTTCCTGATGTTTATATATTACAAACTATTATTTAAGGAAAAGGATGATTAATAACGCGATAACGAAACCGTAAATAGCTGTTGCCTCTGCTAACGCACAACCAAGTAATAATGCTTTACTGATCTTACTTTCTGCTTCCGGCTGTCTTGCGATTGCATCTGTTGCGGCTGCGGTAGCTTTACCGATACCGATACCTGCTCCAATACCTGTTAATACTGCAACTCCTGCTCCAATTGCTACAAATAATGCTGATGACATAATTACAACACTCCTTTTCTTTTCTCTTTAAATTTTTTGTTGTTTTCTTATTCTGTCGCTTCCTTAATAAACAACGATGTAAGGAATACAAATACGTAGGCCTGAATCAAACCATCAAAAATATCAAAGTAACAGCTAAACACTGCCGGTAATACTGCCGGAACGATTAACTTTAATAATTCCATGATAACGAAAGAACCAAGTACGTTACCAAAAAGTCGCATACACAGAGATAATGGTTTAATAAAAATCTCCATAATATTGATCGGTAAGATAATTGGAATTGGTTCCGCAAAACTCTTTACCCATCCTTTTGCTCCTTTTTGTCTGATGCCGGCTACTTCAATTAAGACAATACTCATAAATGCTAATGCCGCCGTCACGTTCATGTCCTTTGTCGGTGGTTTAAAACCAAGCAGTCCGATAAGATTGGCAATACCGATGTAGAGGGTCACTGTCATAAGATATGGAATATATTCCGCTCCATGTTCTCCCAGTGTGTCCTTGAAGAAATTGTGTCCGCCGCTTACGATTGTTTCCAGTATGATCTGTCCACGACCTGGATTTTCTACGCTTAAATTTCTGGTTAACGCTATACAAAGTACCAGAATGACCGCCATGATGATCCATGTTACTACTACAGATTCTTTAATCGGGATTCCCCCAAGTACCGGAATCGTAAAGACAGTGTCGCAATTCAACTCTTTCATCAGTTCATTGACCAGAGCATCCATCTGCCACACTCCTTCCTGATTCTTATATTGGTGAACATACTCTTTGCAACCCTATTTAATAGGAAGAAATTGTTCGCCCTGAACCATTGCTACACATTCTACCCCTCTTTTTGTTATCGTGGAAATGTTTTATTTTTTTACCCATCATGTAATTTTTGCATAGTACAAAGATTTCTCATGTAAATACTGTTTTTTTATTCAATTTAACAAAACGATTTGTATGAATATGAGAAATCTTTTCAGAAAACAGTCGGAATTGCTAAAGAATATTTAAGAAAAAAAGAAAAAATATTTACAAATTGTCTTGCAATTTCGTTTCAATATAATTATTTATGAATTGTTTTAACGCATTTGCCGCGATACTAAGCGGTGTTCTTTTTGATTCTACCAGGCAGATCTGTCTTTGAGGAATCTTCTCTATAAGGGGTACTTTTATTATTTTCCCATCTTCTAAGGCTTCTATACCTACATTTTCTGGTAAAAAACCTACTCCAAGATCATAGACAACCATCGGAAGAATCTGATGAATTGTTCCGGCTTCAATATCTGGATTTAACTTTAAACCATATCTTTGATAAAAATTACTGAAAAACTCATATGACTTTGTTCCTCTCCCAAGACAAATGAGTGGATAATCCTGCATCTTTGAAAGATGTACTGGCTCCTCACACAATTCTTTATGTACACTGCTCACTACCATTACATCTGAAAAATCCATCAGCGATGTAGATTTTAATGTGGCAGGGATATCGGCCGGTGTAGATACTACTGCCAGATCAACCAGACCATCTTTTACTTCCTGAATCGTCTCCGGCGTAGAATGATTGGAAAGGCGGATGCGGATACCCGGATATGCTTTTCGAAATTCTGCCATTACCTGTAAGATCAGCAAATGTAATGCGATTTCACTTACACCAACGGTTATAATTCCACTCTGCAGACTTTTATCATTCGCCAATTCTAACTCTGCCAGTTGAAAATGCTGATATGCAATTGTTACATGCTTGTATAGCTTCTCCCCTTCTCTTGTAAGTGTTACTCCTCTATTTGAACGAATAAACAAACGACAGCCAAGCTGATTCTCCAGATTATTCATAAAATGCGTAATATTTGGCTGGTTGCTCATCAGAATCTCTGCCGCCTTTGAAAAGCTCTTATATTTAGCCGCATAATAGAATATGCGATAGTAATCGTATGTAATTTCCATTTGTGTTTCCTCCTTTATCTCGTCATTCAACAGACGAAACTAAGCTAATGATATATGGCAGCTGTTCTGTATCACTGCGTTCATAATGCTCGCCCACATTATGAACTTGCTCCAAAGTCACATCTGCCATATATCATTAGCTTAGTTTCTGTTTTCGGAAATGCCAGAGAGGATAAAAATTCGGTATTGCTCAAAAGTGGCAATATTCCATATTCGATTTCTATCTCTGAAGAAGAAAGGGGATTTGTACTTTCATCTACTATTCTCCAGTATTTCTATAAACAGAAAACTCTAAACATCTTATCTTGGCAGATGCGGCTTCGGAGCAAGTGCTGGATGTGAGCGCGAAAGCGAACATTCAACACGCAGCGACTATAGAGCAGCTGTCAAAATAAGATGTTTAGAGTTTTCGTCTGTTTATACAAAATGCTGCTTGATTATCGGATTTAATCTCTTTGTTAATATCCCGCTTAAGATTCCGATTAAGATTCCCGCTGCAAGTCCTGAAAGAATTAAAATCGGCAGATAATATGCTAATGCCTTTGTTTCTAATACAAGCATGGCGACTATGATCTGGCCTACATTATGAAAAATGCCTCCTGCTACGCTCACTCCTACAGAAGAAAACTTCTTTGTTTTCTTCAAAAGTGCCATAACAAGCATACTCATCGCCGCTCCTGCCGCACTGTATACCATTGCAAATCCGCTTCCAAAGAGGAACCCGGATAATAGGATTCTAAGTGCGGAAATAAGGCAGGCTGCCGGTACTCCTGCTATATAAAGAAGAAGCATTGTAACGATGTTGGCAAGTCCCAGCTTCACTCCCGGAACTCCAAGATTAACAGGTATAAGCTGCTCAATATATCCGGCTACTAAGGCAAGTGCAAGAAACATTCCATAAAAAGCTGTCTTTTTGGCACTCATATGCTATCTCCCATCTATTCCTTTTCCCATCGTCCGGAAGCACCGCATGGAAGAACAAGTCCACTTGCACTAACAGGAAGCCCGACCTCATCTGCACTAACTTTTCCACCATGCTTTTTAGCAATGGCACTTCCTAACATATAAGAAAGAACCGCAGGCTGTAATCCTGTTGTATAAGAATTAATTAAAAAGAAGAGTGGATCTTTAGAAAGAAGCTTCTCACAAAGACATACTAAAGAATAAATCTTCTCTTCAATCTTCCAGATTTCTCCCTTCGGACCTCTTCCATAAGATGGTGGATCCATAATGATTCCATCATAATGATTGCCTCGACGAATCTCTCTTTCTACAAACTTCACACAATCATCTACAAGCCATCGAATTGGTGCATCTCCAAGACCGGATGCCACTGCGTTCTCTTTTGCCCATGTAACCATTCCTTTTGAAGCATCTACATGAGTGACGGAAGCACCTGCTGCTGCGGCTGCTAATGTCGCTCCACCTGTATAGGCAAATAAATTCAGTACCTTGACCGGGCGGTCTGCTTTTTTAATCTTATTAGAAAACCAATCCCAGTTCACAGCCTGTTCCGGGAACAGTCCTGTATGTTTGAAGCTAAATGGTTTCAAGTGAAAAGTAAGACTTCTGTAATGAATATCCCACTGTTTTGGAAGATCGAAAAACTCCCACTCTCCGCCACCTTTCTTACTTCTGTGATAATGTGCATTTAAATGCTTCCAATGCTTATCTTCCTTCTTTGTGTTCCAGATTACCTGAGGATCCGGACGAAGAAGGGTGTATTTCCCCCAGCGCTCCAACTTCTCTCCCTCGCTGCAATCTATTACTTCATATTCTTTCCAGTTATCTGCTAACCACATATTTTATCCTCACTTAATTTAAATCTAACTATGAAAATATTCTAATCGCTATAGTTTTCTCTGTCAATAGAAACGAAACTTAAAATACCTTTATTTCAGTTTTTCACACTCTTTTTTCAGAAAATGTACTGCGGCTTCTGCTTCTTTTCTCGTGATTCCTTCTGGTGAATACACCGCTTTCTGACGAATCTTCATACAAAGATGTAACTTTTTCGGTTCCACTTCTCTGTCAAAGGTACGAAGTCTTTTTTCAAAGGTTCTTACACGATTATCTCTTATTTTTTCTTTGCCATATATTGTTTTACACAAAATATCATACCAGAACATGACTGCCTGACTATACTTTTGCTGTTTTAAAAGTTTATCTGTTTTATAATTTCGGTATACTTTTTGCAGTCGTTTTCTAAACACAAAAAGCAGAAGACCTGCTATGAAAATAAAGAAACATAAAATATACAGGATTTTATGAACCGTTCTTCCACCTTTACCTTGCTTTGAGTGATCCTGCGGAATATGCTGCGGTGTTTCTACTGTTTTCTTTTCTGATTTCTTTTCTGTTGTCTGTTCTTTTTCCTGCGTTTTTGGTTCCTGCTGTTTTTCTTGTTTCTTCTTATTGTCATTTTCTAAAGATTGATCTGACGAACTTGAATTACTTACCGCCGTTTCCTGTATCTCATAATACGGTGTTCCCATAACGTTTTCATATTTGGGAGTAACTTCTACCGGAATCCATCCCATTCCATCCAGATAAATTTCCGGCCATGCATGCGCGTATTTTTGTGAAACAGTCACCGTCTCTGCCGTTCCTGCCTCTTTTACTGTTTCCGGTGTAAGAAGGTATCCTTCCACATAACGGGATGGAATTCCATAATAACGAAACATCATTACTGCTGCCGCCGCATACTGCACATCGTATCCTGTTTTTTTATCTTCAAAAAACCATTGGGCAAAGTCTTCATCTTCCGGGATACTTCCTGGATTTTCATTATAGGTAATCGATGTTTTCATGAAGCTTTTTACCCGGTTTATAATTGCTAATACCGACAGATTACTTTGAATACTTCCTTCTGTTGCAGAAGAAATCAATGTTTTTGTTTCTTTATTTAAAAATAGACACGTTGCATTTACATATTCTTTATAGCTTTCCGTCATTTTTTTTGAGGAAAGATTCTTATCCTCCGTCTTAATATTGGTAGACGATTTCAACTTTCCAGCCATTGTTTCCATTGCTTTAAAAGAATATTCTCCTGCTCCTTTTATTCCGGAAGCGAATATATTCTCTGTTTTATTGATCGCTGCCGTCCCTTCTTCTTCATATATCGTTGGTAAAACAGCATTTTCATAAGGAAGATAAAGATACTTTCGATTCGCCCCTACATTTTTTACAGATAAACTGTAAATAGACGGGTCCGTTTTTCCTTCCGAAAGCTTTTTCTGCCTTACAAAATGATACATTACTGTGTTTCCGTAAAATTCTTTATTATGAAGCCATAATAAAGATTCGTATGCCTCCCGGTCAGAAGCTGCAAGCATACTCTTGTCTGAGCCAAAAATATTCCAGTTATTTGTACTTGCTTTCCAGCAATTATTCTCATAAGTTGTTCCAACAAATCCTTTCAGATAATAACTGTTTTTCTTATAAATGTTTACTTTAAGAGCCTCTTCATCTGTCCGCTTCATCTTCTTTGCCTTTGTAAGCTGACCTTCCGGAAGAACAGATACATCCTCTTTATATCGTTCTTTATTCCACTTCTTTTGAATTGCCGACATCTGTCCGGTATTTGTCATTCCTGAGAAAGTTCCTAAAAGAAGTAAAATAATAAGAATTGAAGTTCCAAGTACTCCTCCCCAAAAAGACGGAGCAAAGAAAAAGAAACAAAAAATGAGAAAGCTTAACACTGCAAACAATTCTGGCCGAACTCCCCATACAAAAAATGGAAAAGCAAAGCAGATCGCTACGGTAAAAAATAAAATACAAGGCTGGACTTTCCACAACAATGCCATAAAAAGAATAAGCCACAAAGTTATCCCCAATATTCCGACAACAAATGGCAAAAACTCCACATTTCCTGTTTGCATATCTACCGATGTATTTTGAATTATACGATGAAAAATATTTTTGCTCTGTCCATAATCTGCCAGATAATCAAAGACTGTCCGGGAGAAAATCAATAAAGCTCTTCGAATATTTTCTATAGAAAGAATGAAAAATGGAACAAAAAAATACAAACCGCTTATAAAAACCGTAAAACCTTTTCCAACAGATATCCCAACGAAATACAATAATATAAAAAAGGCTGCCCCGATAAAAAGAGCAACACCTGCTGTATCCATTTCAAAACGATCGGCAGCATACCAGATAAAACATAACAGCGCAGCAAGCCACACATACCCGGCCCGCATCATTTCTGCCCAGCCATATCCACTCTGATGATTCAATTTTTTAATGTGAAATGAGTTTTTATGCTCCATAATCTGCACTCCTGTACGCTGTCAAAATCCGATCAATATCCTCTCCCATGGTTTCTGCCGAAAAAATATACGGTACTAACGCTTCCCCTTCTTCTTTTCTTGCTTCCCGTCGTTCTAATAATAAAGTCAGGTTCCAGTCATCGAAAACTGCCTCTTTTTCTTTCCAATACTCTGTAATATAAATCACTTCTGAAAACTGTTCTTTTCTTTCTTTTTCAAAAGAATCTATCGTTGCATTCCCCTGAGAAAAAAACATACTTTGAAATACATGGGCATACACTTCTTCCAACTGCACTACATTTTCCACACTGTAAAAATTCCACCCATCGGTCTTTTTATCCCACCAGCAAAGGCAATGCTTCTGCCGCTCCTGTGCCATATGCTGTGAAATAGAAAAAAATGCTTCTAACAGCCCATCAATCATAGCGGCATCCTGCTTCTCTACCCTTGTTTCCAGAAAAATAAGAGGCATCCGCATCATCGGCACTTCCACTTCTTTTACCATATATTCATCTGTTTTTCCTGTCAGTTTCCAATGAATCAGTTTCATAGGATCCCCATCAACATACGGACGGATTCCAAAATATTCTCCCGGACCATTTCCCTTTTTACCACTTTGCTCCTCATCAAAAAAAGAACAGGCAACTCCGCTGTTTTGTACTGGAAAATGCAGTTCCGTTGTTTGTGGCAGAACCATTACCACCTTCTCCTGATTTATATATGTTACCTTTTTCATACATCCAAAAAAGCTGTACAGCTCCACCTTTAAAATCGTGATTTCCAAAAATCCCATATATTCCGAATCTATAATAAAGGCAGCCGCACCATTTTTTCGTCCCGCTGCCCTGATATTCATAGAAAATATTTCCTGTTCCCCACTAATCGTCTTCTTTACCTGTAAAAAAACTTTCCCAGATAAAACAGGGAACACTCCTGTATTGCTGATACAAAGTCGTCCGGTAATTTTTTCTTCCTTTTGTGCGTAGGCAGGAATAATCAGATGAGTAGAAACTTCTTTTGGAAGATAAAGATTATAAATGACAGCCACCAGCAACATAATTCCTAATGCCATCCCGGCAATCTTCCCTGTTGTTCCAGAAAGAAAAATAATGAATGCAATCCACAGTAACAGACAGACAATCCCGCTAATTCGATTCATCCATAATCTTTTTCGGGTCATCTTCTTCCTCCTGCCGCTCTTCGATCTGGCACATGTACAGTAGCACAGATTTCATCCATAATTTTATCCGCATCTTTACTCGATAACCTTGCTCTTGACTTTAATACCAGACGATGACGGAAAACATCTTTTACGACATCCTGAACATCTTCCGGCACAACATAATCTCTGCCAGCCAAAAATGCACTCGCTTTTGCCATTCTGCACAAGGCCAGAGATCCTCTTGGGCTGACACCCAGCTGAATCATATCATGTCTTCGTGTCGCATCAGAAAGCATTGCAATATACTGATAGATTAAAGAAGAAACCTTAATCTCATTCACTTCCTTTTGCATAGAAAGTAATTCTTCTTTTGAGATAACCTCATTCACATCATCTAATGGATCACTCACCTTTCTCTGACTCATCAGAATCATTTCTTCCTTTATTGTTGGGTATCCCATAGATAAAAGAACCATAAAACGATCCATCTGCGACTCCGGAAGCATCTGCGTACCCGCAGAACCAAGCGGATTTTGCGTTGCAATAACAAAAAATGGTTCCTGTATATTTCTTGTCACACCATCTACCGTTACCTGTCCTTCTTCCATAACCTCCAAAAGTGCTGACTGCGTTCTACTTGAAGTACGGTTAATTTCATCTGCCAGCAAAAGGTTCGTCATAACTGCTCCCTGACGGTATTCAAACTTTCCATTTTCCTTATTATAATAGTAGAAACCGACCACATCCGATGGCATGACGTCCGGTGTAAACTGTATTCTTCGATAAGAAAGTCCCAAAGCCTTTGAAAAAGCCAGCGCCATCGTTGTCTTTCCCACACCGGGTACATCCTCAAGCAAAACATGTCCACCAGAGAGAATCGTCATCCACACCTTACGGATGACCTTTTCTTTACCAATAATTACTTTATTCACTTCTTCTATAATTAAATTTGCTTTATTCAAAAAATACTCCTTTCTTATGAGGGTAGCAATATACAGCAATTACCGTCCATTATAACACGAAAAAGGATTTTTGATATAATAATTTATCTGATAGACAAAATCTGGAAAAGTTTTTAATACAATATTCTAAATATCACGAATAATATCACAGCCTTTCCTACAAGCATTGGTAACCATAACCTTCCTGGAAGACCATTATGTGTGTTTTGTTTTGGGCATTTTCCGATACATTTTCCACAGGAGAAACATTCACCGGATGTCGCATTATCCCCTTCTTTATCCGATGGTATCTCAAGACTTGCCGGACATACTAAATTACACGCTTTACAGTTTGGAATACAGTTTTCTCTGTTTCGTTTGATTACAGAAAATGGTAACACCGGCATCAGGGAAAATACTGCTCCCATTGGGCATAAGAAACGACAGAAAAATCTTGGTTCCAATGCCATTCCTGCTGTAACCAATAAAAAGAGGCCTGTTCCGATAAGACTGTCTGCCATCTTTAACTGATGAAAACGGGAAAATGCACTGAACGGACTATGTATAGCAACGGCACTACTGTAACCTTTTATGCAAAGAAGCAGGACAACAATCAGTACAACATATTTTAAATACCGGAGTATCTTTCCCGCTTTTGAAAAACATTTCAACGGTTTCTTTTTTCTTTTTTTGCGAATCATAGATGAAATAAAATAAACGAAATCACCCCATGTTCCAAATGCACAGGCAAAACCACAGAAAAATCGTCCAAATACAATGGTAAAGACCAGCAATACAACAAGTGTCTGTACAAAGGAATTCCACTGCAGACTTGCACGCTGTGTAATTTGTTCTACAATTAATTTTATTCCGGTAAATGCAGTGGAAAATAAGGCTGGATAGATGATAAAAAATACTGCCCGTATCATCACTTCTATGATTGTCTGCACCGATATTTTTTTCTTTTTCTTCATTATTTAGCTGCTCCTTCTAATGCCTGTCCTACTGCATTCTTTATTCCTGTAGATGAATAGGTTGCTCCGCTTATTGTATCAACCTCTGTCGTCTGCTTATCAAGTATTGTCTTCACAATATCTTTTGCCATTGATAAATAAGCCTCATCTTCTCCACTTGCTTCTATAATATCTATCGCACTGATCTTCTCCCCGGATACCGTTACTTTTACTTTAATTGCTCCGCCAAATCCCTGTGAACTTCCAGTATATGTTCCATCTTTATACGTTCCTGCCTGACTGGCAGATGCACTATCGGTCCCTAGCTTTCCGGAATTTTTTGCTGCTTCAAGAATATCCTCCTTTTCTCCTTGAAGCTGATTTACCTGGCTTTTTAATTCTGCAATTGTAGCTTCTTTATCACGACTGTAAATCACAGCCTGATATCCTGCTAAAAGCCCCAGAACGAGAATAAGATCAAATAAACGGATTAAAAAGTTTTTATATTTCATTCGTTGTCCCTTCTAAAATGCTTTCTATTATCTTCTATAAATTTTCTTACTATTTTTTTTAATATTCAAATGACTTTTTCTTAAATAAACGCAAAAGCCTCTCTTTTCAAAATTACTTCTTTGCCGCATTAAATGCCTTCTGGCATGCATCTTTGATTGCTTTAGAAGAACAGGTGGCTCCTGCCACAGTATTTACACCGTCTGCATTTCCATTTGCTATAATTTTAGAAACCATTCCTTTCTTTGCATCGTTTGTATATGCTTTATTCGTTGAATTTGTATTCGCGGTAATATTAGAAATTTCTGTAATTTTATCTTTTTTAATTGTGATATCCATGGAAATCGTATACGGATCAAAATCCTCATCTTCATCTGGCTCGCAGGTTATGCTTACTTTGTATGTTCCATTTTTGTAGTTTTTCTCTTCGTCTGGATTTTCTGTTGTTTCTTCTTTTTTCTCTGTAGTCGTTTCCTCTTTCTTTTCCGTTGTTGTCTCTTCCTTTTTTTCTGTGGTCGTTTCCTCTTTCTTTTCTGTTGTCGTCTCTTCCTTTTTCTCCGTTGTTGTCTCTTCTTTCTTTTCCGTAGAAGAACTGTTTTTCTTCGCCTTTGATAAAGCATCATTTACCGCATTAAAAATAGCATGGGAACTGTACGTTGCTCCACTGACAGCATCTACTCCGCTTGTTCCGTTTTTAGAGACAATAAGTGATGGAAGATTCTTAATCTCATCTCTGCTCATAAACTGTTTCAGGTTGGTTCCTTTTGCTGTAGAAGAAATCTCCACCGCAGAAATCTTTCCATTTTTAATCGTTACATTTGCCGTTACACTATATTCCTTAAACTGCTCTCCCGAACAGGCCGCACTTCCAGTATAAGTGCCATCTTCATACCCTTCTGCCGGTGCTGCAATATTATTGTTGTTATTATTGCTGTTAGAACCGCTGTTTTTTTTCTTATTTTTTTTGTTTTTCTTCTTTTTCTTTTTCGTACTGCTTTTCCCTGTTTCCGCCTTTGAAAGAGCATTTCTTACTGCGGTAATAATTCCATTGGAACTATAGGTTGCTCCGGATGCCGCATCCACATTTGTAGTCTGTCCGCTGATCATCTTTGGGATAATTCCTTTTGCCTTACTAAAATATGAAGCAGTTTCTCCGGATGCGCTTGTTACATCGATCACACTGATTTTTCCATCTTTCACTGTTACTTTTACAGAAATAGTTCCACCAAATCCTTTGCCCGAACCAGTGTAAGTTCCATCCTTCCATGTACCGGATTCACTTACTTTAGAAACACTCGGAGCCGAACCACCTGCATTACCTGCGTTCGCTGCTGCTGTCGCATTATTAGACTCCGTTCCAAAAAGTGCATTTTTTACTGCACCGATAATTCCGTTTGAACTGTATGTTGCCCCGGACACGACATCTACATCTGTACTCTGCGCCGTAAGCATCTCATCAATAACCCCCTTTGCACGATTAAAGAAAGAATCTGTCTCACCTGGAGCACTGACAATATCAATCGCCGTCATTGTCTTTTTGCTTACAGTAACATTTACTGTAACTTTTCCGCCATATCCGTTTGCAGAACCTTTATAAGTTCCATCTTTTACATCAATAGCCCCCTTCTTTCCCTTCTTTGTTGTATTCTTTTTCGTTGTTTCTGCCATTGCTGCTGTACTTTCCTTCGCAAGCGCTTCCTTAATCTGACTGATGTCTTCTGTCTCTGAAGCTTCATACTTTTTTGCCTGTGGGGTTTTGTATCCGGTAAGTACTGTCACCATAAGAACCGCCAGGCAAACCGCTGGAATTATCGCTGTAATTCCTTTCACACCTGAAACTTTATCGCCAAGACTCCTAAATTTTTCAACATATTTTTTCCACTTTTCTCTCATCATATCTCCCTTTTTTTTTGAATGTATTTTTGTATTCCTGTACTTTCGAAATCTTTTTGTACTTAATTTTATGAGAAATTTTTGTATCACTATTTTTTTATCTCAGTCGAGAAGACTCCCACCTCTTCAGGTGGTGAGTAATAGCAAATTTGTCTCAGTGGGAGTCCAATCTCCGACTGAGATAAACGCTCCGCGAGGATGCGCAGTGATTCTGATAGGAACATGTCAGCTTCGCTGACCAGAATCACGCGCCAAGTCTCACAGACGTTCAACTTGAATTTTGTATCACTTTTTTATTATCGTAAAATCAGACTCACTAGTAAAATAATCTACAATTCCCTCTGAAACTAAAATGCTTCCGTCATCTTTTACAAGAATCGTGTCAAACTCATCACTGTGTTCTTTCCAGTATTTCTGTGCTTTTTCCGGTCCCATAATGAATAATGATGTGGACAAACCGTCTGCAAGTGTTCCGTCATCTGATACGATCGTAACAGAAGTCAGACCATTATTTGCCGGATATCCGGTAGCCGGATCAATAATATGATGATATGTTTTGCCGTCCTGCTTAAAATAACGCTCATATCCCCCAGAAGTAATCACTGCCTTATCCTTTATAGAAAGCACTCCAATATAACTTCCCGTATCTGCCGGATTCTCAACCGCCACTCTCCAGTCAGAACCATCTGGCTTTCCGTTTAGTGTCTGCACATTACCGCCAAGACTGATCACTGCACTAGAAATCCCATTTTCTTTAAAAATATCCATTACTTTTGAAGAAGTATATCCTTTCGCAATTCCACCAAGGTCAATCTTCATTCCTTCCTTATTTAAAGTGACCTCCTGTTTTTTCTCATCATATAAAACGTGATCTGCTCCCATCAGTCCCCTTAACTTCTTCAACTCTTTCTTTCCGGGAACACGATAGTTCTCCGTCGGGAACCCCCACGCCTGCATAATCGGGTAAATCGTAATGTCAAACACTCCATTCGTGCTGTCATAAATCTCTTTTGAGCGCTTAATCAGATATCCTGTTGTTTCTGAGACAGAGCCTTTTCCATTCTCGTTAATCTGTGAAACTTCACTACTGTCAATTCCCGTAGAAACAAGCTGTTCAATATTGTTAATCTCATCAACCGCCTCGTCCAACGCTTTCTTAGCATTCTTTCCGTAAGCCGTTAAAGTCATATACGTATCCATCGCAAAAATATCTCTTGATTCTGATTTGTCCTCTTCATTTTGAGCCTTACTATTTGTATCCACTTCTGCCTGTGTTGTCTGCTCCACAGCCTTTCTACTATCATTCTTACTTTTCTCTGTATCTACTGATGTTCCACATCCGGAAAGCATTCCTGCAGTGAACACAGTGGCCAGTAACATCGCAACTGCTTTTTTTCTAAAATTTATCACAACAATCCTCCATTATCTTGAAACTTACTTACATTAGTTATTTCTAACTTTATACATTATATAGAAAATATTCTGACAATGCAATTTTTTTATAAGCAAATGAGAACTTTTTTCATTAATACACATACAATTTGACACAACTAATAATAGTATATTATTATATTTTTCGTTAGAATAAGCTAACTCAAATACCAATTATAATATAAGGAGGAACTTATGAGAAACAAATTACTTGTAGCAGGTACTCTCGCTTTTGCAATGACTTGTACTACTGTATTTTCCAGTATTACTCCAGCGGTTGTAAAAGCAGCAAGTGTATCTACAGTACAGACACAAACAGCAGAAAACAGCGATGACTACATTTACTGCTATGCAGGCCTGACATGGGCTGAATATTGGAAGGCAGAAGGAGTTACGGCTGCCGGCGATACAACTTCTTCTGATACAGCTGATTCACACGATGAATATGATAAAGGTGCCTTTGATGCAGTAACAAGAGCTACATCCAACCACGGTCTTCACAGAGGAAACTTCCAGTGTACTGCTATCGTTTATGATGAAGACGGAACTTCCTATTCTTTATCCTACTGGAAAGACAAGTCAACAGTTGTTCTGACAAACGGCAGTGAAGTCGGCCTTTCAAGAGGAGTAATCACTCTTTCCGATGGTTCTACTAAAAAGATTGAGCATTATCAGGTTACTGGAATCAAATATGTTCCAGTCGCAGTAAAAGTTGCCGATTTCGAAGATTTTTCAAAACAGTATGCTGTTGTTAAAAATGGTGCCACTTTAGCTGGTGGTTACAGGGAGGACCAGTTACAGTCTTACCAGGCTACTGCATCTGTTAATGCAAATACAAATGGTTTAAAAACTGTAACTAAAAATGCGGATGGTTCTTATTCTTTCAGTGCAAGAAAGAACGATGGTACAACATCCGGCCTTGCAGATTCTTCTTTAAAAACTGTTGACTTAGATGCCATTAAAGGTACTGGTGGAGTTGTTCCTGCAAAAGGAAGCTACGGCGAATTCCTCAGAGTTGACTTTAATCAGAAATCTACTGACAGCAATGTTGGTTACGGTGACCTCGGAGCCCATATGCAGGCTGTAAAATGGACCTACTATGGAAAGGACAGCACACGTTCTAAGGCACTTGCCACTTACGGAACAAAGTTTGCTGCTGATAACTGGATGCATAAAAGTATGGGAATCCAGTTAGGTCTTACAAATTCTATTCGCTGCCAGCTTCCAAAAGGATATGACGGAACTGGCTACTGGAGCTTAACTATTTATGCTCTTGGATACGCTGATTCTACATATAACTTTGAAGCTACTGATGCAAACATTGTAAAACCTGACACAAATGCTGGCGATACAACTGAGTTAAACAAACTTGTTTCTTCTGTTGAAGGATTAAACCCATCGGATTATACAGAAAAGAGCTGGAATAGCTTCGAAACAGAATTAAAGGAAGCAAAAGACATTTTAGCAAAAGAAGCTCCTACTCAGGCAGAGGTCGATGAGGCAGTTGAACATCTTACAGCCGCTAAAAATGCTCTTGATAAATATGTATACGGAACAGCGAATCTTTCTTATGCAGACTTCTATTACGGAGAATTAAATAATGTAAAAGAGGATACTACTTTAGACCTCACTTCCGATAAAGCAGCTTCTTACCGCGAAAGTGGTATGTATGATGCAGTAAGTAGTGCAACAACTAAGAAATACAAATCCTCCTTCTCTAGTACATATTCAGAAGATAATGCAAACGGACAGGGTGGCTCTATTATCGGTATAAAAGACGTAAATATTGCTGTTCCAACTTCATTATATGAAAAGGCGAAAAAGGCTATTTCCGACAACGAAAAATGCAGCAATAAATTATTGGAAATTATTGGTTCTATGAAGTTATCTGATACGACACCATCTGAATATAAAATCTTAAATGGTGATGGTACTTTGACAGCTATGAAATCTGAGGTTATCGAAGATACTTCTGATACACTTACTATCAAAACACAGTCTTCCTACGGACAATATGAAGTAGATCCTGTAACTTCTGAAAACAGCCCTCTTTCTAATTTAGATGCTAAAAAGTCCTTACTTGGTATCATTGTTGAAGACGAAGATGGTACTAAATATGGTATGGAACATCTGGAAAACATCTATGGCGGAGGAAAATTCTCCTTTGCCGTAACAAAGGGATTTAAAGAAAAACACGGAAACACAATTGATTATAAGCGTCATGAAGATTTACAGGGTAAAACAATTAAAAAAGTTACTTATCTTGTAAAAAACGGTGCTGATATTGTTATTAATACTAACTTAAAATGTAAAACTTTAGCTGGTTCTGACAGCATTAAAGCTACCGCTAATGATAACTTTAAAGATGGTGCAACCGTTTCTGTTGATACTGCTGCTGTTCCTTCTGGTTCTAATTATACTTTAAGCAGCGTAAGTATGGGAAAAACTGTCCTGACAGAAGGTACAGATTATACATACGCAAACAATACTCTGACGATAAAAGCTACAGATAATACTGGTGTGGGTTCCTATTCTATGGTATTTACAGATGATACTTACTCTGATATTGTAGCCTCCTTCACATTAGAATCTGGCTACAAGACTGGAGATATCTCCATTAATAAAAATAATCAGGTTACTCTTCCTTCCGGTGTCAACTTTAAAAAATATGTAAATAATATTACATCTATTAAAATTAATGGGGTAGAAAAAACAGGAAAAGGCGGAATTAAAGCTACTGATTTATTTGATGCAGACGGAAACATTAACTTCAATGCAGCAATTAAAGGTAAAGATGGTTCTTCCACACCTGTATTTGCAGACAAATCTGCTTCTTACACAATAGAGCTTACATCAACCGGTTACCCATCTGTATCTGGAACTGTACAGCTGAATACTTCTATCCTTGAAGCTTCCATCAAAAAAGCAGAAGCACTTGATAGCAGCAAATATACTGCTGAAACCTGGAAAGCACTTCAGACTGCTTTAACAGAAGCAAAAGAAGCAAAATCCGCTAACACACAGGCAATTGTTGATGCTGCAAACACAAAACTTACAGAAGCTCTTTCAGGCTTAAAAGAGAAAACAGTTACTCCTTCTAAACCTGCAACACCTTCTAAACCAGGCACAACAACAAATAAAAAACCTGCTACTAAACCAGCATTAAAGAAATCAAACGTAAAACTTTCCAAACCTGTTCTTAAAGTTGGAAAAACAACAAAGAACAAAGCAAAAGTTACATGGAAAAAAGTTAAGAAAGCTACCGGTTATGAAATCCAGTACACAACAAAAGGATTCGGTAACAAAAAAGATACAAAAACAATTAAAGTTTCCAAGGCTAAGATCACATCTGCTCAGCTTAAGAAACTGAAAAAGAAAACAAGATATAAAGTCCGCATCCGCGCCGTATATACAGAAGCCGGATATCAGACAGCTACATCAAAATGGTCTGCAATAAAAACTGTGAAGACAAAATAATAATTGTAGATTTCGTGTAGACGAAAAAAGAAATACTGGCATATCCCATCTGCTCTATAGTCGCTGTGTTTAAAATGCTCGTTCGCATCTTAAACACGCTCCGAAGCCGCATCTGGGATATGCCAGTATTTCTTTTTTCTGACTATTTTTTCTCGCTGATTTTCTCCTGCTATTTTGAAACTACAAATTCCCACAGAGCACTTAAATTCAAGGATTCTACATAGTCTTTCTCTGTATTAACACAACCGTCTCTATATGACCGGTCGAAGGGAACATATCTACAGGCTGAATCTGTCTAACACTATATCCATTCCCTGTAAGATGTTTTAAATCACGAGCAAGTGTTTCCGGATTACAGGAAATATAGACAATTTTCTTTGGCTTTAAGCGAAGAAGTGAATCTAAGAATTTTTTATCACTTCCGGCACGCGGAGGATCCATAAATACTACATCTGCTTTTTCTTTATGTGATGCCATTTTTACCATGAAATCTCCGGCATCTTCTTTATAAAAACGAATATTTTTTACTTTATTCTGCTTCGCATTAAAAACGGCATCTCGGACAGCATCTCCATTTAATTCTACAGAAATGACTTCTCCGGCATGATCACTCGCCACCATTCCAATCGTACCAATTCCACTGTAAGCATCAATCACTCTTTCTTTTCCGGTAAGTCCTGCAAATTCAATCGCTTTATTATAAAGCACTTCTGTCTGTACTGGATTTACCTGATAAAATGACTTAGATGAGATACGGAAAGTCTTTCCACAAAGTACATCCTCGATATATCCTTTTCCGTAAAGAATCTGCTGTTTATCACCAAGAACCATACTCGTATTTCTATTATTTACATTTGCCACGATTGTCGTAATTTCCGGATGTTCTTTTCTAAGCGCTTTGACAAAATTATTCTTTGATGGGAATACCGGAGATGCAGTAACTAAAACAACCATAATCTGTCCAGTATGATAGCCGGTTCGAACTAAAATATGACGTAAAAAGCCATATCCGGTATCCTCATTGTAAGGACGCATTTTAAATGACTTCATAAGAGAAGTTACTGTATTCATAATAGCATCTGCCTTCTGATTCTCGATCAGGCAGGAATCTACACGAATAACACGGTGGCTTCGATTCTCATAAATTCCTGTAAAGCAGTTTCCATGACGGTCTCCTGCTACAACACCATGCACTTTATTTCTGTAATGCCATGGATCTTTCATTCCGATGATCGGCTTTACTTTTCCAAAACTGCTTAAAAGTTTATTCGTCTCTTTCTGCTTCTTTTTTAATTGTTCTTCATAAGGCAGATCAATATACTGACAACCGCCACATTTCTTTTCATAAGGGCATTTTTTACTCATCATATACCTCCAAGCTGCATAAACGAAAAACGCTCGGAGAGCTTACACCCTCCGAGCGTTCATTCAAGAAATTAAATATTGGAAAAATACAATTATTTAACTGTAACTTTAGCTCCAACTTCTTCTAACTGTTTCTTGATGTCCTCAGCTTCTTCTTTAGAAACTGCTTCTTTAAGTGCCTTAGGAGCACCATCAACTACAGCTTTAGCTTCTTTTAATCCTAATCCTGTGATTTCACGAACAACTTTGATAACTTTAACTTTCTGTCCGCCAACTTCTGTTAACTCAACGTCGAATTCAGTCTTTTCTTCTGCTGCTTCTCCAGCACCTGCTCCTGCTGCAACTACAACACCTGCTGCTGCGGATACACCAAATTCTTCTTCACAAGCTTTTACTAAATCATTTAATTCTAATACGGATAAACCTTTAATAACTTCGATAATTTCCTGAGTTGTCATCTTATTTCCCTCCATAAATCTTTATATTATAATATTAATTATTCAGCTGCTGCTTCGGATTCTGCAGCTCCACCATCTTTCTGCTCTGCGATCTGTTTGATTACGCGGGCAAAGTTTGTAATTGGGGACTGAATGCTTCCCATAAATTTGGCGATAAGTTCGTCTCTTGATGGGATAGTTGCGATTGTTGCAATACCTGCTGCATCGTAGTAAGTACCTTCTACAACACCGCTCTTTAACTCACAGCATTTTGCTTTCTTAATAAAGTTAGCAACGATTCTTGCTGGAGCTGTTGCATCTTCTTTGGAAATTGCAAATGCGTTTGTTCCTTCCAAATCTTTTACAACGCCTTCGAATTCTGTACCTTCTACAGCACGTTTTACCATAGTGTTCTTATAAACTTTATAAACAACACCTGCTTCACGACACTGTTTACGAAGTTCTGTTACATCAGCTACGGAAATTCCACGGTAATCTACAACTACCATAGATTTCGCTCCGTCAAGCTGAGCCTTAATCTCGTCAACAATAGGCTGTTTTAATTCTACTTTAGCCATCTTCCTGGTGCACCTCCTTAAATATTTGTGTGTACCGCCGTCAGATCATCTTTCGATGAAATAAAAAAACTCTCTGTCCAAAGACAAAGAGCAGAAATATTCTAAGAATAAAATTATCTGAATATAACTTCCTCGGCAGGTGTTCTCACTTTATGCCTTACGGCACCTGCTGTCTTCGGCGTTCATACTTCGGTATAATAGCATGGGTAAAATGAGATGTCAAGTGTTTTTTGAAAAAAAGAGGCGAAAGTTAAAATCTGCGATATTATAAAATGCTTCGTATCACTTCGTCTAAACTGCTCAACTGCAGTTTGAACTTGCTCTAAGGCGCATTTTTATAATATCGCAGATTTTAACTTTCTGACTTTGGATACAGAAAAACACTTTTTATTTAATAATTATTTCCAAAGAAATAGTCATATGGATTCATATAGCCGTCACTGCTGTTTCCACCATTGCCATTGTCATATCCATAACCACCATTACCGGAATTGCCATTGCTGTTTCCTGAATTTCCGTTATTGTTTCCATTATTGGAGTTTCCGTTAGAATTTCCATTGTTAGAGCTATCGTCGGACTCGCTGCTGTCACTGGAATTATCCGTTGTTACATTTTTGAAAACACTCTTTTTACCAAGTGTTACTGTTACTGTTTTTTCTTCGTAAGTTCCGCTCTGATTTGCTCTCTTAAATGTAATCTTAACCTTTGTATTTGCTTTCTTGATCGCAAGCTTTTCTTTTAAGCCAGACATAGTAGAAACGTTGTTACCTTCAAACTTCACAATAACATCTCCTGCTGAGATTCCTGCCTTTTCTGCCGGAGAACCGCTTACTACCTGGGATACGTAAATTCCGCTTGGAATTCCAAGGGCACTTGAATAAGATTCGTTAATATCACGTCCTACTACTCCAAGGAATGCAGCATCCTTTGTGCTTACGCTGCCGGCATTCATTAAGTCTGTTAAAATTGTCTTGGCTGTTGTGATCGGGATGGCATATCCCATACCTTCTACTGATGTATCTTCTAGTTTGGCGTTGTTGATACCAACTACCTGACCATCCATGTTGATAAGTACACCACCGCTGTTACCAGGGTTAATTGCTGCATCTGTCTGTAAAAGATTCATTGTGCCATCTGTTAAAGATACTTCTCGATTCTTTGCACTGACTACACCTGTCGTAACAGACTGGCCATATCCTAATGCATTACCGATTGCTACAACTTCTTCTCCTACTTTTAAATCATCAGAACTTCCAAGTGTTGCAACTTTAATCTTTGATGCAGTAGCATCTTTGATATCTTTTATCTTTACAGAAATAACTGCAAGGTCTGCACTGGAATCTGTTCCTACAACTGTAGCTTTTGCTGTTGTATCATCTACAAAGCCTACAGTAAGAGATGTTGCATCAGATACTACGTGATTATTTGTCGCGATCATAAGGGAATCTTTTGTCTTTGCAATAATAAATCCAGAACCGGCTCCTTCTGATTCCTGCGTTCCAAATCCATAGTAGTTTGAAGACTGAATCGTACTTGTAATAGATACAACGGATGGCATTACTTCATTAACTACACTTGCAACATTCTGGCTGTTTGAACCACTTCCGGAAGAAGTCTCTTTCTTAGAACTTGTTGTTCCTGATGTTGTCTCAATCTTATCTGCAGTGGAAGGATAAAACTTATCCTTTACTACAGAAACACCAACAAAGCAAGTTCCTGCTACAAGACCAAAAATTGCTGCGGAAGCAACCAGCTTTGCAATCTTTTTACCTATTCCACTTCCATTTTTATTCTTATCGTCATTCTTTCTTTTTCTTCGTCTCTTATCCGGTTCTGGTGGAATGTTACTATAATAATTGCTGTTATTATTGTAAGTATTGCTATAATTGTCATTATAACTATCGCTATAAGAGTTACCATAATGACTGTCATCGCCATAATCATATCGACTGGAATTTCCGCCGGTTCCCTGTTCTTTATAAGAATATCTATGACTTTCTGCCTGCTCATGTACTGCCGTTTCTTCTGTCGGTGTTACATCTACAGTAAGCTCTCCGTTACTATATTCTTCATTACTATTTACTTCATTTATCGGATTGTTCTCTACATTCTCATTATGGAATCCGTTATTATTTTCAAATTCGTTCATAATGTTTTCCCCTTTCTCTAAGTTTGTAACCTTATATTAGCAACGATGTGTGATGAATTTGTGTTGTATTTATGGCAAAATTATGGATTTATACCCTTTTTGTATGTTTTCACACTTTTTTCGTAAATCGGCGAAAAGAATTGACCTTGTAGAATGACTTATTCTATTGTATAATAAGTTAGAAAATTATCCCAGTAATATATATACATAACTTTACTGGTGATGGAGGTACACTTTTATGATTAAAGAGAATCAAAAATATCTTAACCGGTTTCACGTTGTTTTAGACGCACTGGTTATTTATTGTTCGTTCTGTCTTAGTTACTATATTCGATATATATGTCCTCTTTTCAAGGATATTTTTCCTCGTTTTGGTTACTGGAGACAGCTATGGCAATACCAAGGTATACTTCTCGTTCTAATTCCTGTATACCTTATTTTATATGCAAAGTTTAATTTATATAAACCAAAAAGATTTCAAAATAGGACTTCAGAGTATGCGAATCTCATTAAGGCGAATTCCATTGGAATGGTTTTCTTCTTTATATATATAATCTTTATGAAGATTCCCCATGTTTCACGAAGTCTTCAGTTAATGTTCTATGTTCTTTCCATGCTTCTTACCATTGCTGAAAGGGCGGCAATCCGTTATGCATTAGAAAGAACTCGCAGAAAGGGATTTAATCTTAAACATGTTGTTGTTATTGGTTTCAGTGCAGCAGCCGAAGCCTACATCGACCGTATTAAGTCAAACCCACAGTGGGGCTACACCATTCACGGTATTTTCGATGATAATCTCCGATCGGATTTTTCTTATCGTAATACCTTCTGTATTGGTAAATTAAAAGATGTTGAAAAGTTTTTGCAGAATACTTCCATGGATGAAGTGGCTATCGCATTAAGCCTGAAGGAATATTATAAGCTTGGGGAAATGGTTGCTGTCTGTGAGAAGTCTGGCGTGCATACCAAGTTCGTCCCGGATTATTATAAGTTTATTTCTACTAACCCGGTAACAGAAGACCTAAATGGACTTCCGGTTATTAATATCCGTAATGTTCCTCTTACAAATACAGTGAATAAGTGTATCAAGCGTCTGATGGATATTGTCGGATCTCTCGTATGCATCATTCTCTTTTCACCGATTATGGCTGTTGTTGCCGTCCTTGTAAAGAAGAGTTCTCCGGGCCCGATTATTTTTTGTCAGGAAAGAGTCGGTCTTCATAACAAACCTTTTAAAATGTACAAGTTCCGATCGATGGGAGTACAGTCTGCCTCTAAGGAACAAAAGGCCTGGACAGTACACAACGATCCCCGGGTCACTCCCGTGGGAAGAATTATCCGTAAGACCAGTCTTGACGAACTGCCACAGTTATTTAATGTATTAAAGGGTGATATGAGTCTCATTGGTCCACGGCCAGAACGACCTCTTTTCGTTGAGAAATTTAAAGAGGAGATTCCTCGTTATATGATAAAGCATCAGGTACGTCCCGGTATGACAGGATGGGCACAAGTTTGCGGCTTCCGTGGAGACACATCCATTGAGGGACGAATTGAACATGACATTTTTTATATTGAAAACTGGACATTATCTTTTGATATTAAGATTCTATTTCTTACTGTATTTAAAGGATTTGTCAATAAAAATGCTTACTAACACAGATTTTTTAACTAATGAATGTACTCTCCGAAACATTCCATAAACCTATTAAATTTCCAGAAGTACCTATGACAGAATGGAGGCATATTTTATGAAATATGGTTCAATATATAGTAAAGATAACATTGAAAACAAATATAACTATTCCAGCACAGGCGGCAGACGAAGTTCTCAGAATAATTTCGAAACTTCTCACGACCATCATACACATTCCACATTGAATACTGATGGCCTGCTTCGAAGTTCTTCCGGTACAGGATATCATTCCTCTGGTTCTTCTATAAAAAATTCTGGCAAACCATCAACAAAGAAGTCCTCTTCCCAGAACAAGCCTGATACAAAGTCTCAAAAGCGGCAGACTTCTGGCGGACGAGCTTTAACTTATCATGAACGTAAAAAAAAGAAAAAACGGGGATGTTTTCCCTTCCTTCTTTTAATCATTCTTTTAATTGCCGGGGCGGTTTTTGCATTCCGTTTCTCATTAAAAGGTGCATTCTCCAAAATAGAAAAATATCCTTTAGATAAAACAAGTGTAACTGTAAATGATACGGATGCTAATATAAAAGATTATCAAAATATTGCTCTTTTTGGCGTTGATAGTCAGGATAATAAAATTAAAGATAAAGGTTCCCGTACCGACTGTATCATCATTGCCAGCATCAATAAATCAACCAAAAAGGTAAAATTGATGTCTATTTACCGTGATACCTATGTAAGTATTGATGGCGAATACGATAAGATTAATGCAGCATATTCTTATGGCGGACCAGAACTTGCTCTTCGCACAATTAACCGTAACCTGGATTTAAATATCACAGATTTCGCCACGGTTAACTTTAAAGCATTAGCCGATGCTGTTGATGTGCTTGGAGGTATTCCATTGACCATTAATTCTGAAAAAGAATTACAGAATTTAAATGATTATATTGGTAATATGAATCATATTAATGGTGGAAATTCTCCGAAGTTTGAAAAAACCGGAACTTATACCTTCGATGGTAATCAGGCTGTTGCCTACTCTCGTATCCGCTACATGGAAGGCGGAGATCACGCAAGAGCTAACCATCAGCGACTTGTTCTTGAAGGTATTATGAATACAGCTAAAAAACAGCCGCTAAAACTTGGAAAGTTAATCAGTACTGTTCTTCCACAGTGTAAAACGAGCCTCTCTAATGACGCTCTCACAAAGCTGACTCTTTCCATGGCACGTTGTAAGATAGAAGATTCGCAGGCTTATCCTTTTAAATCTGAAGATGAACGATATAACGGCATCTATTACGGTTTTCCAATTACAGCCCAGACAAATGTAAAAAAAGCACACGAATATCTCTTTGGTACGAAAGACTATAAACCAACAGAAGAGCTTCAGAAGATCAGTGCGAAGATTAAGGTTGTAACGGATTATATTGGGATTACGGAATAGCGCCATATAATACCCTATATCTGTGGCCTCGGAGCAAGGTTTGGATGCAAGCGCATAAGCGAGCATTCAAACCGCCGCGACTAAAGTCACAGATATAGGGTATCTTCTCTTTGGTGTTTCGTCTATTTGCCTACGGCAAATCACTATTCTTCGTAATAATTAAACTTCGGTGTTGCCTGTATCTGACAGGATGCTTTCATTGTTCTTCTATTTTTATGAAGTTGTACGTTAATAAGAAGCATTTCACCGTTTTCTACCATTTCCTGAATATCATCTTCTGTTAATTCTTCGTAATCCTCTGTTATCATATCTGCATATTTGAGTTCAAGATATACATCACACATATTTCCTAATGATTTGTGATATTCGATTTCATCTGGGTCAAGCTCATTTTCACTTTCTGCTGGTGCATATCCGTAGGACATAATAATCGGAATTCCCAGTTCTTTTGCAAGTTTACGGATCCCATCCATGAGCGGTTTCATATCTTCAGAATCTTCTACTGAGAGTATATTTTCAATATTATCAATAAATACCACTGGCTTATGTGCTCCCTCTGTTACGATGGAACGAATAAGTTCTGCTAATATATCTCCTGCGGAGGCATCCTCCATATTTTCTACATATTCAGACACTGCTTCCTGATCAAGTACAAAAAGATGTTCACTGATCCGTCCTCTGTACCAATTCAATTCATCTTTTAAAGAACGAATATCTGCGCCTTTTTCTCCTGTCATGATTGCCATAGAGGATACTGCTTTTTCTTCATCTTTTTTATTCATTTCATAGCTGAGACGAGAGATAGTATCTACCATAAGGTCATAGCGGGTAAGCTCTGTTGAAATATAAAGTACATCTACACCGCTTTCTGCTGCCCGGTCGGCTATCTGCTGCATAAATCCGTTCTTTAAATACTGAGGTGTAGCATCTACAAAGTAACTTCCTTTATGAAGGCCATAGCGGAGCATTGCATCTAAACGTTTGAATCCTGTGCTTAACTTTCTGTTTTCCTGTGTATCTACAATATACTCTTCAAATTTATCCATAAAGCTTGCAGAGTTTTTGAGAACAAATGGATTGCGGACACTTACCTGGAATTCTTTTTCTTCGACATTCTTTCCTGTTAGAACTACTGCGCTAAATTCTCTTTCTTCTTTTTCTGGAGCTGTTTTTTCCTTACGTTTTACAATATTCTTGTGTTTTCTGGAATGTGATGTTCTCTCACTGTGTGCAGGCTTCTTCGTCTGTGAAGATGTCCTCTCTTCCTTTTCCGGTCTTGTTTTTTCTACCTGAATTGTGTCTTCTGATTCAGAAATGTATTCTGCTTCCTTGTATTCTGCTTCTTTCTCTGTTTTCTTAGAAACGCCCTTATTTGCTATCTCTTTTTCCTCTGTCTCAGAGCACTCCCTATTTGCTGTCTCTTTCTCTTCTGTCTCAGAGTACTCTCTATTTGCTGCCTCTTCTTCTGTCTCAGAGAACTCCTTATTTGCTGCTTCTTCCTGAGCTGCCTCTGAGGTCTCTCCCTCTTCTTCCTCAGAGTTTTCCTCTTCACTGCTTATTTCTTCCTCAGAAGCTTCTTTTAAAATACTTTCTGGCTGTTCTGATACATCTTCGGCACCTTCCGTCTTATCAGATTCGTCCTCCGTTTTTTCTACAGAGTTTTCTTCTAAATTCTCCTCAGAAACTGCCTCTTTTTCTGTTTCTTCAGATTTGTCCTGACTGCTTTCTTCTAAAGTTTCTTCATTTGCAGGTTCTTCTAAATCTTCCTCAATAAAGTCTTCATCCATAGCAAGTTCTAATTCTCGCTCGAGGTCATCTTCATCTAAATCTTCTAAATCTTCAAGAGCATCTTCTTCTGTATCTAACGCGGATACCGCTGCCTTTTTCTTCTTGCCATTTTCCTGTTCTTCAAGCCATGCATCAAGTGCTACTTCTGAACCAGCAAGTTCCAGTAAGAGCATTCTTTTTGCACGCTCATAGACTTCACCCTCCAGGCCAAGAGATGCCAGATTATCCAAAGCTTCATCTATCTCTGCCTGTGTGTGGTCTCCAAGAACTAATTCGCCCGGATCAACATATTCAAATTCTTCCGCTTCTTTTTCTGAAACTTCAGAATACTCAGGCTGTTCTTGTACTTCTTCTGCTGTCGGCGCAGGGGTTATCTCAGAACTTTCTTCTGTTGCTGTCTGTTCCCCGGCTGTTGATGCACTCTCTTCCATCGGCTGTTCTGTTGCTTCTTCCACTTTCGGAATTTCTTCTGATTTCTTCTCTTCCT
>OLPH01001079.1_pt1 | contig 28942 bp, 28 predicted proteins | sample 1672951 | NCBI WGS metagenome assembly OLPH01 (sample SAMEA3136740, study PRJEB25190) | human gut metagenome | reverse complement strand
TCTAGATTATAGAAGGAGTATAGGCATAGCGGTCTAAAAAAATGTCCGCATGCCCATATCTTATTTGTACTTTATGGAATATTAACATTGACACTTTGCGGAGGGGATGCTTTTCATCTGGTGCCAAGAATTATAAGGGCAGTGCGTGGAAGCGATGAGAAGATAAAGAGGCAGCTGGGAATTGGATTGCAGGTATCGTCTGTTACAATGACGGTGTTTTATATTATTTTAATGTATGTCTGGAAATTTACATTTCCGGAAATGATAATACCGACAATAGTGGAAGCGGTCGTGTGGATATCAGCGGTTGTCAGAATTGTGATATGCATGTTTCCACAGAACAATTGGTGTACAGATGAAGGAAATATGAAATTATCAATTGCCAGAAATGGTGTCTTTGCGGTGACGGGGATCGGAGTGATTATTCTGTATATCATTTCCGGGAATGCAAATGGGTATGGTATGACAAGAATGGTTGCGGCGATCATTCTTTCTTTTGGTTGTTATCTGCCGGTTACTTTATTCAGTAAAACGAAACCAAAGGTGGGATTATTAATGATTCCAAAAACCTGTGCATATATGTGGATGATTGCAATGGGACTACAACTGTTATTTTAAAAACAAAAAAATTATAGAGGCAGGGTATTATAATGAAAATGGAAAAATTTGTAAAGCTTATGACGGGACATTTTGATAACAGAGAACAATTTACAGAAATGAAATCTGCAGGAAAATTATTTCCGTATGCCAGACATGTGAATACAGTCTGTAATGATAAGATAAATAATATTCCGGAAAATTTTACCGGAATATTTATGGTAGAAGAAAGTTATTATGAGACGGATGGAAAATGCCATGCATCACCGCATTTATTTCTTATTATGGATTGTGACGGTGGAATTATGCTTTCTTCCTACGAAATTCCGGCAGGAGAAGACAAAAATACGTTTTCTTATGCTTCCATGAAGAACGTAGAATATAGTGACCTGAAAAGATCTGAGAAGTTTACCCCGGCATTGTATCAGGAAAAGGATGGTGTCTGGGAAGGGGGAAGTGTGAGTCAGTTTACTCCTGTGATGACATTCCGGTTATGGGAGAGATTCTCGGAGACATGTCTGGAGGTGTCAGAAAGTATGGAAGTGAATGGAAAGAAAACTTTCGGATATGATGTGCCGGTTATTTATAAAAGAATATGATTGTGAATCGGCTGTGGGAGACGGAGTAAAAAGAATAACTGATATAAAAGCCGCCTAAACCGGTAAAAATATGGAAATAAAAAGAAAAGAGGACAGCAAATGTGTACAGCAGCAACTTATAAGACAGCAGATTTTTATTTTGGACGTACCCTGGATTATGAATTTTCCTATGGGGATGAAGTGGCAGTCCTGCCACGGAATTATGCACTTGCCTTCCGGCATATGGGTATATTAAAAGCGCATTATGCCATAATCGGAATGGCATATGTGGTGGGGGATTATCCCCTGTATTATGATGGCATCAACGAAAAAGGACTGGGCATGGCAGGACTTAATTTTGTGGGAAATGCCATGTATCAGGAAGTAGTGGAAGGAAGAGAAAATATCGCGCAGTTTGAATTTATTCCATGGATTCTGGCACAGTGTGCATCGGTTGAGGAGGCAAGGGAAAAACTTGACAAAATGAATCTTGTGGGGACGCAGTTTGGCGAGCAGCTTCCGGCGGCGCAGCTGCACTGGATCATTGCGGATGAAAAGGAGTGTATCGTCGTGGAATGTATGGTGGACGGGCTGCATGTGTATGACAATCCGGTGGGGGTACTGACCAACAATCCGCCATTTCCGCAGCAGATGTTTTTATTGAACCAGTATATGCATCTTTCTCCGAAGCAGCCGGTCAATACGTTTTGCGAGCAGCTTCCATTGGAGCAGTACAGCCGCGGTATGGGAGCGTTGGGACTGCCGGGAGATCTTTCTTCCACATCGCGTTTTGCCCGCGTGGCGTTTACCAGACTGCATGCTATGTCCGGAGAGTCCGAGGCGGAAAGTGTCAGTCAGTTTTTCCACATTTTAGGTTCGGTTGACCAGCAGCGCGGATGTTGTGAGGTGGCAGATGGCAAATATGAAATTACGTTGTATACTTCCTGCTGCAATGCAACAAAAGGAATCTATTACTACACGACGTATGAAAATCATCAGATCACGGCGGTGGATATGCACAGGGAAAATCTTGACGGGGAGACACTTGTGCATTACCCGGTTGTGAAAGGGGAACATATTTTGTGGCAGAATTAAAAGTGTGGGACATATGGAAAAAAGTTATGGATTAAGTCCCGGAGAAATATGGTAATGGGACACATGGTAAAAAAGTTATGAATTAAGTCCCGGAGAAATATGGCGGTGGGACATATAGAAAATTTCTTTGCGTTTATGTCCTGTTTAATAGAACAAATGGGACATAAGAAGGAAGTTTTACACCATATGTCCCAGAGCCGAAGGGAAGGGGGACATAAAAGGGTTGTTTTATGCCATATGTCCCGAAGTCAAAAGAAAGAGGGACATAAGAACAAAGTTTTAAGCTATCTGTCCAGAAACAAAAGAAAAGCAAGACATATACAAATAGTAAGATTTTATTTTATATGTTGACACAATATGTCTACACAAAAGAGGAAAAGGAAATTTTAAAATGAAATATATACCACTGATTATTGTGCTGGGATTAATTCTGGCAATTTTGGTTTTGATCTTTTATGGGGTGTCCCGAGTGAAACGATTTTCAAGACAGTTATTTGGCACAGATGATATTATACAGGGGGTAAAAAAGGCACAGGAAGATGTCGCATCGACTCCGCGTTCAGTATCTGCAATGACAAGGATTGCCCTGCCGCAGATAGTTTCTGATTTCCCGGATTTTCAATACGATGAGATGAAGCAGCGTGCGGAAAATGCCCTGACACAGTATCTGCAGGCGCTGACGGCACAGGATGTGGAAATTCTGCAGGAAGGAAACGGGGACTTAAAGGAGCAGCTCCGTTCACAGATCAGTTCGGCTGTTTCACAGGGAAAATGTGAGCATTTTACACAGGTAAAGATTCATCAGACGGAGATTGCCCGATACCGGAAGGAGGCAGGACGCTGTATTGTCACGTTTCAGTCAGCAGTGGAAAGTTATCATTATGTGACGGATGCATCCTCTGTGGTACGTGGATCGGACCGGACGTTAGAGCAGAGTCGTTATAATATTGATCTTGTTTATATTCAAAACCGTGATCTTGCAAAAGGAAACACGGATGGAGCACTTGGCATTACCTGTCCGAACTGTGGTGCGCCGATCACAAATCTCGGTGCAAAATTCTGTGAGTATTGCGGAGCAGGGGTTGTGGAGTTGAATGTACATGCATGGTCATTTGAGAATATTGAGGAAGCATAACTGTTTTGTATTTATTTGCAAGCATAGGTGAAATTGTTTTTAGTCTGCTTGCGTTTGCTGTGATATTGTGTTAAAGTACATATTGTTCTGAATATGAGAACCAGAGAGTGATGACAGAAGTCACACGAAGGGGTACACCACCGCGGGTGTAGCTTTCTTTGTGTGGCTTTTTTTGTTGCAATAATAAGTGATTGCGAAACTTTTTCCAGATTCTTCCGCAATCGCCTAAATAATTTCAAAATAAAAAGGAGGTCTTACATGGTACATATCAATGGAAAAGACATAGACGTGGCAGGGCAGTCCCTGATGGATTTCTTAAATGCAAATGATTATGAGATGGGTACGTTTGTTGTGGAATGCAATGAAGAGATTATTCATAAAGAGGATTATAAAACATATATCCTCAGGGATGGTGATGTTATAGAAATTGTCCAGTTTATGGGGGGTGGTTGCGGTACATCTCTGATGTATCGCTAAGAAATGTAGCGTCGGTCCATTTGCGAAGCAAATTTTTCATGGGCCGATGTTCCCGTTGGTACATCTCTGATGTATCGCTAAGAAATGTAGCGTCGGTCCATTTGCAAAGCAAATTTTTCAAATCATAGGAAATTCCTTCCTATGATTCAAAAACGCTCCGCGGGGATGCGCAGCTCGCGGAGTTGAAGTTTATGTTGAACATACCGCTTGCGCGCGAAAGTGTGCGGCTAAGCGCACACTTTATTTGAAGAAAAATACCAGAGAGAATACAAGAAAGAAGGAAGAAAAAATGAAGAATGACACATTTACATTAGGAGGAAAAGAATTCTCCTCGCGTTTTATTTTAGGATCAGGAAAATATTCCATGGAGCTGATCAAGGCTGCCGTTGAAAACGCCGGAGCACAGATTATTACATTAGCAGTGCGCCGCACCAACACAAAGAAAAAAGAAAACATTCTGGACTTTATCCCGGATAACGTAACATTGCTTCCAAACACTTCAGGTGCAAGAGATGCAAAAGAAGCAGTCCGCATTGCGCGCATGGCAAGAGAACTTGGATGCGGAGATTTCGTAAAGGTTGAGATTATGAAAGACAGTAAATATCTGCTGCCGGATAATGTGGAGACCGTAAAGGCAACAGAAATGCTGGCAAAAGAAGGATTTGTGGTGCTTCCATACATGTATCCGGATCTGTATACCGCACGTGATCTGGTTAATGCCGGAGCCGCAGCTGTTATGCCATTGGCGTCTCCGATCGGTTCTAATAAAGGTCTGGCAACGAAAGAATTTATCCAGATTCTGATTGATGAGATTGATCTGCCGGTAATTGTGGATGCCGGAATCGGAAGACCTTCCCAGGCATGCGAGGCAATGGAGATGGGAGCGGCCGCAGTTATGGCAAATACCGCAATTGCAACAGCAGGAGATGTCCCGGCCATGGCGGGTGCATTCAAGGCAGCCATTGAAGCTGGAAGAAGTGCATATCTGTCGGGACTGGGCCGTGTACTTGAGCGTGGTGCTTCCGCAAGTGATCCACTGACCGGATTTTTGAGAGACTAGGGGGCGAAATCATGGCTGAAAATCAATTTTTTATTGACTCCGATAAGTTAAGCGAAGCTGCACTGGAGCGCAAACATAAACTGGAAACCGATCCGTCGAGCAGAACGAACCATATGGAATATATGCCGGGGATGGAACAGATCGATCCAACTATAAGAAATAAAGTCCTTTCCGAGATGGACAGTTACGATTACAACAAATATACGGCAAGAGATGTACAGAATGCATTAGAGCATGAAACCTGCAGCGTTGAGGATTTTAAAGCATTGCTTTCGCCAGCCGCAGAGCCGTTTTTGGAGCGCATGGCACAGCGTGCAAAGATCGAGACAGGCAAGCATTTCGGAAATACGGTGTATCTGTTCACACCGCTTTATATTGCAAACTACTGCGAGAATTACTGTGTGTACTGCGGATTTAACTGCTACAACGACATTCATCGTAAGAAACTGACTTTTGAGGAAATCGAGCATGAGATGAAAGTCATTGCAGACTCCGGCATTGAGGAAATCCTGATGCTGACCGGAGAAAGCCGTGCGCAGAGTGATGTCGAGTATATCGGGGAAGCCTGCAGGCTGGCAAAGAAATATTTCCGCAATATCGGTCTGGAAATTTATCCGGTCAACAGTGATGAATACCGGTATCTGCACGAATGCGGCGCTGATTACGTGACGGTATTCCAGGAAACCTATGACAATGTCAAATACGAAACCCTGCATCTGATGGGGCATAAGCGTGTATTCCCATACCGTTTTGAGGCACAGGAGCGTGCGCTGATGGGAGGCATGCGTGGTGTCGGATTTTCCGCATTGCTTGGACTTTCTGATTTCCACAAAGATGCACTGGCTTCGGCACTGCACATTTATTATCTGCAGCGCAAGTATCCGTATGCAGAGTATTCCCTGTCCTGTCCGCGTCTGCGCCCAATCATCAACAACGACAAGATCAATCCGCTTGACGTGCACGAAAAGCAGTTGTGCCAGATTCTGTGTGCGTATCGTATTTTCCTGCCGTATGTCGGTATCACTGTTTCTTCCCGCGAGCAGAAACATTTCCGTGACGGCATCGTAAAGATTGCAGCGACAAAGGTATCTGCGGGAGTGTCTACCGGAATCGGAGATCATGAGAGCAAGTATACCGGAAAGGATACCGGAGAATCCGGAGATGAGCAGTTTGAAATCTCCGATGGAAGAAGCTTTGACCAGATGTATAACGATATGGAAAGCGAAGGTCTGCAGCCGGTATTAAATGACTATGTCTATGTATAGAAAAATCTGCGTGACCAACCGTGCGCTGTCAGAACGTCCTTTTTTAGAACAGTTAGCGTGCGTGCTTGCCACAAAACCGTATGCGATGATCCTGCGGGAAAAAGACCTCACGGAAGAGGTATACGAAGAACTTGCGGGAAAAGTAAAAAAATTGTGTGAAAACACGGACACCAGGCTGATTCTGCACAGTTTCCCGGATGCTGCAATGCATCTGGGGTGTACGGCCATTCATATGCCACTGCATCGGTTTACAGAGATGCCGGAAGAACAAAAGCAGAAATTTTCAGTGCGCGGTGTCTCCGTACATTCGGTGGACGATGCGCGCCTGGCAGAACAATGCGGGGCAACCTATCTGACGGCAGGGCATGTGTTTGTGACCGATTGTAAAAAGGGACTGGCACCGAGAGGACTTGATTTTTTGCATGAGGTGTGTAGCTCTGTGAAAATTCCGGTATACGCAATTGGAGGAATCAACGACAAAAATGTGGCATCCTGTATCAGGGAGGGAGCAGCAGGTGTGTGTGTCATGTCCGGGTATATGAGGATGCGTTAAAAGAATACAGGTTCTCCGTTTCGGACAAGTGGAATTCGGAATACGGTAGTGTCAAACCAGACCTGTTCCCCAATTACATCTACAGGCATACAATCCTGTCCGGTTACAATTTTAAACATGTCTTCCGATGATAATCTGCACAGTGAGCGAAAAGGTGCGGTTATGTCGATCTAACAAATTTACATCCAGTTTTTTAATCTGCTGTGAAACAGCAGATTGTGAAACATGGAATTGTTCCGCCGCTTCGTAGAAATTCCCATTTGCAATCATATTTTCAAAGATTGAATCTGTTCTATACTTTCTTATTGTAAAAATATATATTATTTTATGTTGAATTTTAGAAAAGAAAAGACAATAATAAAAAAGAGATTGTGTGTAAGTGGTTAATTCGATATATGAGGTGTAGAACCGTGATTTATATAGTAGATAATTTCTTGAATTATTCAATATATTTATTTATAATTTATTATGGATTTAAGATACGACCTAGAAGAAATAAGATTTTGCGTTGGTTATCGGTGTTGATTGTATTGAGCGCAGCTATTTTTAATATGCACTTTGAAATTAATTCACCCATTGTGTATATGTGTTGGAGTATTTTTTCCATATGTTTATTTTTTCAGGAACACTTACTGCGTTTGGGAATATTAAGTTTAGTACTTATGTATTTTACGGGGGTTATGGATACATTCAGTGTTATGCTTATACAGGTTTTACTTATAGGAGGAGGTGCTGAAACTGGTATAACATGGTGGATGGAAATGGCATATGCCATTTCATTTTTTGTGTATTTCTTAGTTTATACATTGCTTCTTAAAAAAAATGAAGTTTATTTGGATGATATAGAGTGTAGATATAAGGTTGCAATACTTGTGCAAAGCAGTATATTCCAAATGTTTTATAATTTTGTTTTTACTTTTTTTAATGAAAATCATGAAATGTATGGATGGGATGCATATGGTGTGTTTTTAATAAGTATCGTAGGAGCTGTTTATTCTATTTTTTTAACACTTAGTCTGGCTATAAAAAATGTTCTTTCTAACCGGCAAAATAAAGAACTTCAATCTTTTATGCATATGCAAAAAGAGCAATATGATTATCAGCTACAGCAATCAGTAGCAATACGACGTTTTAAACATGATTTGACAAATCATATAGGTGTTCTCAGAGAGTTGATGAGTCAGAAAAAGTTGGAAAAAGCCACGGAATATATAGATACAATTTGGAATGTTCAGGATGAGTTTGAATTAAAAATTCATACAGGAGATAGTTCTTTAGATGCTATTATGAATTATTATTCATATATTGCAACGAAGGAGAATATTAAATTCACTGTAACAGGAAAAGTAACAACTATATCATATATAGAAATGTTTGATATTACAACTTTGATGGGAAATGTATTGCGTAATGCAATAGAAGCATCTAGGAAAACAAATGTACCTAAAATTAAAGTTGAGATTATAGAACATAAATCAGAAATTTTTATCGTAGTAAGCAATAGTGCAGTGGAAAAGATAAATACAAATAATAATTATTTGAAGACTTCAAAGAAAGATAAAATGAATCATGGATTTGGTTTTAAAAATATTATTGCAACCGTTGAAAAATATCAGGGGGAATACTATATGGACTCTTTCGTGGAAAATGGAGAAGCAGTTTTTAAAATTAGTATAGCTATTCCAAAGGAGATAAGACAATGAAAATATGTGTTGTAGAAGATGAAGAAGTATGGAGAAATAAGATAGAAGAAATTATAAAAAAATATTGTTTGGATAAGAATATTTTATTTCAAATTGATTTGTATAATAATGGAAAAGATTTTTTGAAAAATAAGAATGTAGATTTGGTGTTTTTGGATATTGAACTTGCTGAAGGAGAAAATGGTTTTGACATTGCTGAGAAGATGATGGATACTGAAAAACAATGTAAAATATGTTTTCTGACCTCTCATACAGAATTAGCTCGATGGGGATATAGAGTAAATGCATTCAGATACATTGATAAAAAACATTTAGAAGAGATAGTGGAAGCACTCGATTTTTTTTTTAAGACAAAAGTACAAGAAAGAAATATTTGCTGTAATGATAGTTACGGTATATATAGAAAAATAAAATTAGATACCCTTTTACTTGTTGAAACAAGTGCAAGGAAATTGAGATATCTTATGGTTAATGGTAATGAATACTTTTGTGAAGGAAATATATCTGAAATGTCACACAACTTAGAAAAATTTGGCTTTTTTCAGATACAACGTTCATATATAGTTAATATGAAATATATAAAAAAAATAGATAGCCGAAAAATTACATTGTGTAATGGATTGGAGATTGCAATTGGAAGAACTCATAGCAATGAGTTTAAAAAAGCGTTTTTTAAATGGAGAATGTTATTTGATAATTAATTAGCCACCATGCTTTGTGATGGCTTGTGTCGTTTGCGCAAAAATTGTGTTGTTTGAGCACGGAATATTCCCTTGACGTTCTTTTCGTGATATAAAATAAATTGTTAAGATAACTATGAACGAGTTTTTTAAAAGTTCATTTTATATTCTTTAAAATTAGTATGTCAAGGGGGTAGAAAAAATGACAATATCAGACAATCAATTGATTGGAAATCAATTATATTTAAAAGGCAGCACTATCATCAGCGCGAAAAGAGCTGAACAGGCTAAATCTTCTATGGAGAATAAGTCTTCCGAAAAAATAGATTCAGAAAACAATATAAATGATATAGCTGTCATTTATGAAAAAAGTAATCCCAATAACTTAAGATTGGTTACATATGCAAAACCAAATACTGTAAAAGCAACAGCATTAAGTAAGAACTCGATTAAAGATGTTCAAACAAAATTGAATGCTATTGGCTATTCTTGTGGCACTCCGAATGGAATGGCAGGAAAGAATACTAAGGCGGCGGTTACATCTTTTCAAAAATTGTGCGGATTAAAAAATCAGAATGGAGATATTACAGATGAAACAATAACAAAATTGAATTCAGTGTATAGCCGCAGCCAAAAGGGTGTTTTATCCAGAGGATTAAGAAATAACACCAGTGTCAAAAAATTACAAGAAAATTTGAATAAATTGAATTATAATTGTGGTACTCCGGATGGTACATTTGGTGTGGGAACAGAAAATGCCCTAAGAAATTTTCAAAAGGCAAATAAATTAGCAGTTGATGGATTAGCAGGAAGTGCAACATTAAATGCTATACAGAAGGCTGTAAATAATCTTAAACAACCGGTAAAAGCATCAAGGGGATTGAGTGAAAATGGGTTTAAGTTGCTTGCTTCTTATGAAGCTACACGTGCTGTTAAAGATAAAAAGGGAAATGTGGTATCTATTCCTATATTGGATGTTGGAGATGGTATGTATACAATAGGAGTTGGTAATACGGTTAAAAAAACTGACACCAAAACTATTCAGGAGTATAAAAGAAAGTATGGGGTGGATGTAACAAAAGTGGGAACTCAAGTAGATATAAAAACTTGTATGAAGATTTATAATGACCATGTTAATACATATACATCTGCTGTGGATAATTTATTAAAGAGACATAACTATACAGCCTCTCAGAATGAATATGATGCATTGGTTATAGCTGTATATAATAGACCCGCATTAGCAAAAGAAGGTCATGCACTAGATACTTTGATAAAAAATAACAATCGAAATAAAAATGATTGGCGAAAAACGCTTGTAGATGAATATAAGGGATTAAAAAATTGGAATATATATGGTAAAGGATGGAGTAATAGAATCGAAGATGAATTGGAACTTTATTTTGATAATGATTATGTAAGAAATCATTGATAGTCTGATTGTGGTGCTGTTTTAATTTAATAATTCTGATTGTATGGGGATAACTATTGCAATTAGAATTATGTTTGTGAATATATTTTAATGATTCGATGGTCAAAAGGTCATTTTAATATTAATTGTGTCAATTGTTTTAAAATTGCACAATGAAATTCAAGTGATTCCATTGGTATTTATCACTTAATTGTTTATAATTCAAAAACAATTAAAACAATTATTTGCGCTTATACCTTTTGACCCTCATATCATTTTAATATTTTATATTATGAAAAACTGAAACAGCGATATATTAACATATTTGTTATTGGGATACGTAAGTGGCCGATGAAAATATTTAAATTTGTAAATACAGGGGGATAAAAAAATAGTACAATTACAACATATTTCTTTTAAAGATTGGAATCCAATAGGAAAACCTCATAAAAAACCAAAAGGAAAAAATGAAAATTTGTCAGGAAATATTAAAGAAAGGATTTTGAACAAAGAGGAGTCGAATCAAAATTCTATATTAAAAATTGCAGATCCATTTGGAATAGCAGTGACATTAGAATTAACGAATAGTTGTGCTGTAGATAATAGTTCTGCTAAAAAAATATAGTAATGATAGGAAAGACAACTTTCTGAACAAAATGATGGAGGTATGGATTGTGAATAAGAAAAAAATAACCATATTGGCATGTACTCTTTTTATGGTGATGAGTCTGGGAGCTTGTGGAAAAGCAAAAGAAGATGAGTTCACCGTAACACAGCAGGAAAGCGAGTCTGTAGATTCAGAAATAAACAACGATGAAAACACAGAGAGTGAGGATTCACAAATAAACAATGATGAAAATACAGAGAGTAAGGATTCTGGGATAAAAAAAGAGGAAGACACAGATACAGAGAATTCATCCATAAAACAGCCGCAAAGCAGTATGCAAAAGGTTGAAGGTACAGAAGAGAAATTGACATCAGACAAACTGTTGGATTTATTTGTCAATGGATCAATAGATGCAGTTGATTCCAAAGATATGACGTCAAAGTATAGTATCGCTGATTTTCATATAGGTTCTGGAGAAAAGAATTCATATTCGATTGGAGAGAAAATGGATCTTGACAATGATGGAGAAAATGAGCTGATAATTAGAGGTACTTATGGTGGGGTATACTTCGATGCTCGTGATAATAAGGTGTATGCCTTTGCCAGGGGAGATGGTGATGCAAATATACTTTCGTATACTTATTACAATGGAGAAATTTGGATTTTGTACAGTAATAGTGTGAATGAGGGGGCTGAAAGTTATCATATGGAAAAATACGAGGGAGCTGACAAGTTAGTTGCGAAAATGAATTTTAGTGAAAAATTTGCTGATGCAAATAATCCGAAGGCTGGAAAGAAATATATATTGAATGGAAAAGAAATTTCCAGTGATGAATATGCCGCATTTGCCAGTAAAATCTTTGCGGCTGAAGAAAGTACAGACTGAAAATCTGATTTTGGGTATTCATTTTTTATTACTAAAAAAGTGTAAAATTTTCGATGAAAAACCATTGTAAGGTGTTATACTGGCAGAAGCATGAGGATAAATGTCAGGAAACATGAAAGAAGAGGTTACCAGTCAATAAAAATGAGTAAAATACTGGAAAAACAGTTTTTAAAACAAAGAAATGATTTTGAAAAATCCTGTGTGGAGAGAGAAAAAAAAATACCACTTTCCGCAAGGAGTGATTTTTGAAACAGATATCGCATATGCAAAGGATAAAAACAAAGCGCACCGCCTGGACAGATATCGTCCAAAAGGGAAAGAAGCGCAGATACTTCCGGTGATTATCAATGTCCATGGGGGAGGGCTGCTTCTCGGAAATAAGGAATTTAACAAGTATTTTTGTGCGCTGCTCAGTAAGAAGGGATTTCTGGTGTACAGCATGGAGTACCGGCTTATCCCGGACTGTACATTTTTTGATCAGTTGCGTGACATCTTTCTTGCAATGGATTTTGTAAAGGAACATGCTGCAGCAGACGGAGGAGATCTGTCGCATGTCTATCTTGTCGGGGACAGTGGCGGGGCCTGTCTGTCCACTTATGCAAATGCAATACAGAACAGCAAAAAAATAGCAAAGGCAGCGGGCGTAAAACCGTCTGAGCTTAAGGTGCACGCACTTGGTCTCATCAGTGGGATGTTTTATACGACAAAGTTTGATAAGATCGGTCTGTTTCTTCCGGAGAGTCATGCCGTTATTGATATGCTTACGGAATATCTCAGAAAATTTTGACATCGGAGTGGAAAAAACAGAATCAGATTTAGATAACAGAACAGGGAGATTGCAGCGAATGCTGCAATCTCCCTGTTTTAGCCGATCATATCCAAAAACATCTGATGGATCTTCCGGTCGCTGTCGAGTTCCGGATGGAAAGCAATTGCGATCTGATTTCCATAGCGTACACCGACGATATGGTCATCGACCACCGAGAGAACCTCCACACCGTCCGATACGCTCTCTACATAAGGGGCGCGGATAAACGACATTGGAACCAGTCCGAGATCTTTAAATTCTGCCTTCGTATGGAAACTGCCGAGCTGGCGTCCGTAGGCATTTCTTTTTACCTGCATCGGGATTGTGCCAAAATGTTCCGGGGAGCCTAAAAGGATCAACCCGGCGCAGGTGCCAAGCACCGGCATTCCATCAGCGATCTGTTTTTTCAGGGGATCAAACATTTTAAGTTCCCGGAGAAGTTTTCCCTGTACAGTGCTTTCCCCGCCCGGCAGGATCAGTCCGTCATACGGCTGGTCTAAGTCTGCCGCCTGACGCAGTTCCACGGTCTTTACCCCAAGTTCTTCCAATACATGTTCATGTTCGATAAATGCACCCTGCAGGGCAAGTACTGCAACAGTCATGTTTATTTCCCTCTTTCTGCCATCAGTAAGGCGATTTCCTGTTCGTTGATTCCGACCATGGCTTCTCCAAGCCCGGCAGATAATTCTGCGATCAGTTTTGCATCGGTATAGTTTGTGACGGCTTTTACGATAGCAGCTGCACGCTTGGCAGGATTGCCGGATTTAAAGATTCCGGAACCGACAAAGACACCTTCTGCTCCGAGCTGCATCATTAAAGCAGCATCTGCAGGGGTAGCGACACCGCCGGCAGCAAAGTTAACCACCGGAAGTTTTCCGTTATTATGGACATAGACAACCAGATCATACGGTACCTGTAATTCCTTTGCTGCTTCGAAAAGTTCATCTTTCCGCAGGCTGACAACTTTTGCAATCTGGCTGTTGATCTTTCGCATGTGGCGGACGGCCTGTACGACATCACCGGTACCAGGTTCTCCTTTGGTACGGATCATGGATGCACCTTCACTGATACGACGGAGTGCTTCACCGAGATCTTTGGCACCGCAGACAAACGGAACCTTGAACTGGTGCTTATCGATATGGTAGACGTCATCGGCAGGAGAGAGCACTTCACTCTCGTCGATGTAGTCGATCTCGATAGCCTCTAAAAGCTGTGCCTCTACAAAATGACCGATCCGGCACTTGGCCATAACCGGGATGGATACGGCTTCCTGAATGCCGCGGATCATCTGAGGATCGCTCATGCGGGAAACGCCGCCGGCTGCACGGATGTCGGCAGGAATCCGTTCGAGTGCCATGACGGCGCATGCGCCGGCTTCTTCTGCAATTTTTGCCTGTTCCGGTGTGGTGACGTCCATAATTACGCCACCTTTTAACATCTGTGCAAGGTTTTTATTTAATTCATACTGTTCTGCTGTGCTCATCGGTATTCTTCTCCTTTTTTGTTAAAATTTGTTTTATGCCGGTCATTATAGAACTTGATTGGATATATGAAAATAGCCAAAATAAATATTTATTATAAGACCAGAACGATAAAACAACGTTTAATGATATAAAATCACATGATGTAGTAATAAAAACTATATAATATAGTAGACATGTGATGATAAATGGTGTAATATGATGTGTGACATAAAAGGAGTAGAAAACGGAGGCGGGATGAAGCTGAAACAGCGCACGATTTATTATCAGGATGAACTGCATGACGAGTTTGCCGGAGATCATATTAAAGCAAAACATATTGGACAGGATTACCGGTATATCCGGGTGCGTCCGTTGGAACGTATGCTGCACGGATTCTGGTATGGCATAGTTGCAATTCCGCTTGCACGTCTTTACATGAAACTGCATTTTTCACATAAAATAATAAACAAAGAAGTGTTAAAGCAGGCCGGAAACAGTGGATTTTATCTGTATGGGAATCATACACATTTTCTGGCGGATGCGCTGATACCAACGCTGGTAAATCATCCGCGGGAAACGGCGGTGATCGTGCATCCGAACAATGTTTCCATGCCGGTGCTGGGGCGGATTACACCATATCTTGGGGCACTTCCGCTGCCGGATGACAGAGGTGCCATGAAACATTTTCTGGAGGCATTGACCTGGCATACCGATTGTGGAGATTGTATTATGATCTATCCGGAAGCACATATCTGGCCGTTTTATACCGGAATACGGCCGTTTCCGGATACGTCATTCCGCTATCCGGTGCAGCAGAAACTTCCGGTTTTCTGTCTGACCAATACGTATCAGCGCAGGGGAAAGTCTCACATTCCGCAGATCGTAACGTATCTGGATGGGCCATTTTATCCGGATGCAGAATTGCCTGCAAAACTGCAAAAAACGCAGCTGAGGGATCAGGTGTATGAAGCCATGGGAAAACGGGCGCAAAACAGCAATATGGAAATGATCCGTTATATAAAAAAAGACACTGACAGGGAGAAATCATTCATATGAGAAATATTCTTTTTTGTGGAAACAGTAAAGTATTTGATGGTGTGCTTACATGCATGTTGTCTGTTTTAAAAAGAACACATGCAACAGATCCGTTCTGTTTTTATATTTTCACAATGGACATGACGCGGATCAGACCGGAATATACGCCGATCAGCGAAGATATGACAGATTTTCTGGAGCGCGTTGCAAAAAAATTTCATCCGCAGAACCGGGTGATTTCGGTGGATGTAACAGTATTATATGAGCGTTATTTCGGAGGATGTCCGAATGAAAGTGCTTATTGTTCGCCATATACACTTTTGCGCCTGCTGGCAGATCTGGTGCCGGGAATGCCGGATAAACTGTTGTATCTGGATGCGGATATTCTGTTTCAGAGAGATATCCGCCTGCTGTATGACAAGGATGTGTCACACGTGGAATATGCCGCGGCAAGGGATCATTATGGCAAGTATCTGATCTCTCCGGATTATATTAATGCGGGGGTATTGCTGCTTAATATGAAAAATATCAGAAGAACCGGTCTGTTTATGAAAGCACGGAAGCTGCTTCAGACAAAAAAACTCATTTTTGCGGACCAAAGCGCGATTATTCGCAGTACGCGTGCGAAAATGCTGCTCCCGCAGAAATTTAATGATCAGAAATTTTTACATAAACATACCGTTGTGAGACATTTTTCCAGGCGGCTGTTTTATCTGCCGTATCCGCATACGGACAACATCAAACAATGGGAGGTAGAACGGGTGCATACGGTATTTCATTACCATGCATTTGATGACATTTTAAAAGAGTATCTGTATTTAAAACATATTTACGAAAAAAGGAAACACATATAAATTGCTGCATCCGGATGAAACGGATGCAGGGGAGGAGAAGGATCATGAAAGAGAAAATGAATAAAATACCGGTGTTTTACGCATGTGATGATAATTTTGTGAAATACACGATGGTTTCACTGCAGTCGATGATGGATCATGCATCCAAAGAGGCACAGTATGAAATTCATGTACTTCATACCAATATTTCGGAAGAAATGCAAAAGAAGATGTATGCTATGGAGAATGCAAATTTTTCTGTGCAGTTTGATCATGTGACGGAATATTTACATTCCGTACAGGAGAAACTTCCGCTTCGGGATTATTATTCCAAAACAACATATTTTCGCCTGTTTATCGCGGAAATGTTTCCAGAAATAGACAAAGCCATTTATATCGACAGCGATACGGTTGTGCTGGGGGATATTGCACAACTGTATGCTTATGATCTTGGAGATGCTTATGTGGGAGCGTGCAGGGAGCAGGTGATGATCCAGGAAGATGTATATGGCACTTATGTGGAGAAGGTGCTTGGGGTGGAACGCGACAATTATTTCAATGCGGGGATGCTGGTCATCAATTGTGAACAGTTTCGTAAAAATCACGTGTTAGAGCAGTTTATGGAACTTCTCCCGATGTACAATTTTGTGGTCACTCAGGATGAAGATTATCTGAATCTGATCTGTCACAACAAGGTGTGCTGGCTGCCCCAGAAGTGGAATGTGGAAGTGTTCGGCCAGATCCCGTGCAGGGAAGAAGAAATCTGTGTGCTGCATTATATTATGGTCTCGAAGCCGTGGCATTACAGTGACTGCCGCCTGCAGGAATATTTCTGGAAGAGCGCACAAAAGACCAGTGTGTATGCCGAGATCCGTCAGGTGCTTGAGAGTTATACGGATGAAGAAAGAAAGCGGGATGCCGTATCCTGTGACCGTCTGATGCAGATGGCAAAGGATGAGATCGCAAAGGAAAATAATTACCTGAATCTGGTGAAAGCAGGAAAATTAAAATCCAAAGACCGTCTGGAAGTTCTGGAAAAAATTGCTTTGTACGAAAGAGAAGGCCGTTTTGGGGAAGATGTGGAGGAAGATCCACCGACGCGGCAGCTTCAGCCGTCAGAGATTGATTATCTGCGTAAAAAATTAAAGAGCCGTATCAAGACAAGATTGACTTACAAAGTAGCGCGGACATTTTTAAACAAGATCATTGAAAATAAACAGCTGATCATCAAGGATGTCATTGGAACGGAACATATGGATGCACTGACTTCCGGGGCGGTGATCACCTGTAATCATTTTAATGCATTTGACAGCTTTGCCATGCAGATTGCCTATGAAAAATCAAAACAGTGCAAAAAACGCCGGCTTTACCGTGTGATCCGGGAAGGAAATTATACGAATTTTCCGGGCTTTTACGGAATGCTCATGCGAAACTGTTACACGTTTCCACTGAGTTCCAACCGCGATACGATGAAGAAATTTTTAAGTTCCATGGATACTGTGCTGCAGCACGGAGATTTCATGCTGGTCTACCCGGAGCAGAGTATGTGGTGGAATTACCGCAAGCCAAAACCGTTAAAGAAAGGCGCCTATACATTTGCCGCAAAAAACCATGTGCCGGTGCTTCCTTGCTTTATCACCATGGAAGACAGCGACATCCTCGGGGATGATGGCTTTTATGTGCAGGAATACACGATACACATTACAGAGCCGATTTATCCGGACCCACAGAAAACACAGGCAGAAAATGTGGATGCGATGCGCAGAAAAAATGCTGCTGTATGGAAACAGATTTACGAAGAGTTTTACGGAATTCCTTTAGTATACGATACTGCGGAAGCAGTGCAGTATGTGGGAAAACCGACCAATATCGCATAAGAACAGATACCAGACCGCCGGAGGATGCCTCCGGCGGTTTTTTCATAATGGGATTGACAGAAAAGCAGTGTGAGAGTACTATACTACTTAGCAATGCTAAATAGCACCGCTAAATAAAAAGAAAAGGGATGGGTATGGAAGAAAAGTATATACAGCAGTTTAAAAAGGGCGCATACGAAATGATCCTGCTTTCGCTGATCGCCCAAAAAGAAACATACGGTTATGAGATTCTGACGGAAATACAAAAACAGGGTGGTGAAATCTTTGCATTTGCCAAAGAGGGAACCATTTATCCGATCTTGTACCGTCTGACAAAGGCAGGACTTATCCAGTACCGCCTGGTGCCGGCGAAAGCAAACGGGGGCGAAAAAAAATATTATTCGCTTACCGGAGAGGGAAAAGATATGCTCGAAAAAATGAAAAATTTCTGGGAAAACTACAAGGATTGTGTGGATGGATTTATGAAAGGGGATGCGTAATATGAACAGAGAAACCTATATACGGAAAGTAAAAAAACAACTGGACTGTTCCGTGAAAGAAAAAGAGGAGATCGTGCGGGATCTTCAGGAGATTTTTGATTCTGGAAAAGAGCATGGAAAAAGCGAAAGCCAGATCATAAAACAGCTCGGAAAACCGCAGGCGTATGCACAGGCGCTCGGCTGTGGCAGACAGACCATGCCGCTGTCCGGAAAACGAAAAGTTGCTGTAGTGTTTTTGGCGGTGGGTGGACTGTTCTGTCTGTATGCACTGGGCGAAAGTCTGCGGTTTCGGATGCCGAAAAATGCCATTGGCGGTGGGGATGCGATGACGATGATCGTGCTGCAAAACTCGTCACCGGTAAACAGCAGCGAGATTTTTGGGGGATTGGCGGTCATTTGTATGGTTGCACTGGTTTTCCTTTTACGAAAGAAGAAAAAATAAGGAGAGGAATATTAAGAAATAATGGAACACATAAAGAAAAAACTAGCAGTAATTGTTGTGTTTTTCGCTGTTTTTATTGGAATTGTTACAATCTGGACAGTCCGAAAACAAAGCCAGCCAAAATTGACAGCGGTCACATGGAAATTGGAGGAAGAAGCGGATTTAGACGGCAACGAGCTTTCATCCTACGCAAAAGATCCTTCCAAAAGCAAGGTCGTTCTGACATTTAAAAAAGATCAGACCTATCGGTGCAAAAATCTTGAAAACAAAAAAATCTGGAAGGGAACATACACACTGTCGCGTACAAAATCGAAAGATACCTACATGCTGCATCTCGTTCCGGATCAGGGAACGGCATCGTACTATGGCGTGTACGGGACACGCGAGTATGAAGATGGTACCGGGCACATGTCGGTCATACTGACCACAAAAGACAAAATTTTATCATTCCTTGCAGAATAAGGAAAAGACAGCAATTCCGGCTGTTCCTTTTACTGTCTGCGGAACTGTGCGGGTGTCATGCCGGTAAGTTTTTTAAACATCACGATAAAATGGCTGGAATCCGTGTAACCGACATCGTGTGCGATCTCCTGAATTTTGCGGTCACGGCGCATAAGCAGCAGTTCTTTTGCCTTGGTGATCCGGTAGTTTGTTAAATATTCGTAGACGGAGCAGCCCAGGTAGCGCACAAACAGGCGGGACAGGTATTGCGGGGATACATAGACCTGCCGGCATAACTTTTCGGCGGTCAGGTCTTCCATATAGTGTGTTTCGATCAGCCGCAATACGGGCTCAACATATTTTTCCCACAGGGGATCGCTGGTATTTGCGTGGAAAAATCCATTGGAAAACTGCAGCAGCAGTGCATAACAGTCGCAGGAAAGCTGGTGTGTATTGACTGGTGCTGTTTTAAAACGTGCTACAGCACGGTCGATCACAGCTTTGATTTCCAGAGCATTTTCCTTTTCTGTAAAAATTATGCGGTTGTTGCCAAGAATCTGCGGCAGATGTGCTTCCATTGTACCGCCAAATGTTGCAAAACACGTAATCCATGCAGAGGTGTCTGCTGCACGGTAAGCATGTGGGACATGCGGTGTGATCAGAATGCCGTGATCTTCAGGCAAAAAATATTCTTTTCCGTCAATTGTGAAGATGCCACAGCCTTCTTCTGTCTGCAAATAGTGATAGATTGGGTAACCTTGTGGACGGCTGAGCGCTTCCTGCAGCCAGTGGTTTCCAACGGAATCAAACTGGAATGGTTCTTTGCTGAGCGTGTTGCTGAAATAGATTGCCATGAGATATCTCCACTTCTTTTTTCTATGGCATCATAGCATATTTCAACAGAAAAAGAAATAGTTTCAAAATGTTATATAAATTGGTTTATCATGTTATACAAATATAAAAGATTGTATCGTATAATAGGGAAAAATCAACGAAAACAAAAAATGAGACATAAATTCAGAATCGAAAAGAAAAGGAGAAAACTATGAGCACGCATTTTAAGAGAATCCTCTACGGAGGAGATTACAACCCGAATCAGTGGCCGAAGGATATCTGGCAGGGAGATATGCGCATTTTTAAGGATGCACACATCAATACCGCGACAATCAATGTATTTTCATGGGCAAAGATCCAGCCATCGGAGCATGAATATAATTTTGATGAGCTTGACGAGATCGTGGATATGCTTTCGAAAGAAAATTACGATATCGTATTTGCCACTTCCACGGCAGCCCTTCCGGGATGGATGGTGCGTAAATATCCGGAAGTGATGTTTACTGATTATGAAGGAAGACAGCACAAATTTGGCGGCCGTCACAATGCCTGCCCGAATTCTTTTGTGTTTAAACATTATGCGCGTGAACTGGCATATAAACTGGCAGAGCGCTATGCAGACAATCCACATGTGACCTGCTGGCATGTCAGCAACGAATATGGAAACGAGTGTTTCTGTGAGAACTGTCAGAAGGCATTCCGTGTGTGGCTGAAAGATAAGTATAAGACAATTGATGCATTAAACAGGGCCTGGAATATGGAATTCTGGGGACATACCGTTTACGACTGGGATGATGTGGTACCGCCAAATGCGTTAAGTGACGGAATCGGAAGTGAAAAGACTGCTTTTGCAGGTATTTCCATTGATTATCGCAGATTTTATTCGGACAGCCAGTTAGCATGCTTCAAGATGGAGCGCGACGCGATCCGGAGTGTCAAGCCGGATGCATTTGTTACCACAAACCTGATGGGAACATTCAAGGGGCTTGATTATTTCAAGTGGGCAAAAGAGATGGATGTTGTATCCTGGGATAATTATCCTTCCTATGATACGCCGTGGAGCAGCATTGCCATGACACACGATCTGATGCGCGGTTTAAAAGATGAGCCGTTTATGCTGATGGAGCAGACGCCAAGCCAGCAGAACTGGCAGAAATACAATTCCCTGAAACGTCCGGGGCAGATGCGGGCACAAAGTTATCAGACACTGGCACATGGGGCAGACACGATCCAGTTTTTCCAGCTTCGCAGAAGTGTGGGCGGATGTGAGAAATTCCATGGCGCTGTGATTGCACATGCAGGAAGTGAAAATACCCGTGTTTTTCGTGAGGTGGCTCAGCTTGGCGCGGAGCTGGAAAGCTTTGGAGACCGTACTTTGGGATCACGCAATGAAGCGGAAGTCGGACTGATTTTCGACTGGGATAATTACTGGGCACTGGAGTACACCAGCGGTCCGTCCGAGGATTTAAAATATGTGGATCAGATTCATCAGTACTATCAGTATTTTTACAAAAAGAATATCGGTGTGGATATGATTCCTGTGGATGCGGATTTTTCAAAATACAAGATTGTTGTGGCACCGGTGCTTTATATGGTAAAGGATGGAATGAAAGAAGCGCTGGAGAATTTTGTGAAAAATGGCGGTATTCTGATTACTACGTTTATGAGCGGAATTGTCGGACAGTCGGATAATGTATATCTGGGCGGTTATCCGGGACCGCTCCGCGAGATGGCGGGGGTATGGGTTGAGGAGATTGATGCCCTTGCACCGGAACAGAAAAATAAGGCAAAGTTTGCAGACGGCAGTACAGCAGCATGCGGTCTTTTGTGCGATCTGATGCATTTAGAGGGTGCGAAAGCACTTGCCTCTTATGAGGAAGATTTCTATGCAGGAATGCCGGCAGCATCGAAGAATACATACGGAAAAGGTACCACATATTATATTGCAACCCGGTTTGAGGAAGAAGGGCTTGCAAAGATTTTGGATCAGGCAGTCCAGGAGGCCGGAGTTTCATCCGTTATCCCGGAAGAAACCGGACTTGAAGTTGTCACACGCGTCAGTGATACCACGCGATTCTATTTTGTCATGAACTTTACGGATGAGGAGCAGATTCTGCCGGAGAGTCTGACCGGAAAGAAAGACATGATCAGCCAAAAGATGACAGAACACGGAATGAAATTGAAAAAATGGGATGTCCTTTTACTGGAAGAACATCTGTAAACAAAAGACAGCGCCGGAATCCGAGAAAGTGGATCCGGCGCTGAAGTTTATGTTGAACATATCGCTCGCGCGCGAAAGTGTGCGACAAGCGCACACTTTATTTTTTGTGATACGTGGATAAATACATTTTTTCAGGAACGGGCATAGGAAGTGCCCAGAGACAGAATCTGAAGGCGTTTCCTGAAATCTTCGGCATTTTCAAAATGTCCCTGTAAGATGTCTTCTTTTTTCACAATGATGTCCTGTACCGTTTTATCCGTCAGGTGGAAAAAGTTATCAGAAAAAATAACATCTGCATCGTCAAAATCCAAAGCGACAAACGGAGCAAAGCAGTCACTGGAAATGTGCAGGATAAAAGCATCATTCGTTTCTTTTGCTTCCGTGGATATAACCGGGTTTTTAAGATTTAAATATTTATACGGCACAAGTGTTTCCACATCCTTTAACACTTTTTGATCTTTTGTATGTATCACTGCTTCCAAAAATACATCGTCTTTTTGATCTTCCCAGGAACAGATATCGACAACTGCTGTTTCGATAGCGGAAAAGGCCGGGGAGTTCCCTTTGGTTTCGTATGTTTCCAGCACATTCCCTGACAGGTCACGAATGGACAGGGTGAGAGAATACTCTGTGGTTTCGAAGGATTCGTTGGAAAAATATACGTGGCACCTGTGATCTTCCAGCGTCATACTGACCGCGTGTGGGGCATAAAATTTCTGAGCCATGTAATGCAGGGCTTTCCATCTGCCAAAATAATCAATGCTGGACCAGGAAGGTGCCGGCCAGTCATCGTTGATCTGCCAGTAGAGGGTTCCCATACAGCGGCCGCGGTTTCGGCGCCAGTGGTCCACACCGTATTTGATGGCCATACCCTGTAATACCTGACTGGCATACAGGAGATGTGTCAGATCTTTTGGATAGCGCAGATTTTCGGACAGATAGTAGAGCATCTTACCGTTTGCCGCATCATTTTTCTGATGGCTTTCCATGACACGGGAGAAAATATTGCGGTCATCTTCCAAAGTAAAACTGTTGACGGTCTTTGCACATGGGAAAGACTGAAAACCGAATTCGGAGCAGAAACGGAAAAAATATTTGCGGTAGTCGGTAAATGGTTTCTGTCCATGCCAGACATCCCAGTAGTGGGTATCTCCGCGGTTTGCATCATCCGGATTGTCAAAACAGCCGCCGGATGACGGGGAAGAATGCCAGTAAAAGGTTTCACCGTCTGCCTCCTGTACGGCTTTCGGGAGGACTTCTTCAAACAATCTGATATAATCGGCACGAAGATAAGGAGTTTCTTTCTGGAAATCGCCCCAGTGATCCCAGGCAGATTCAATCTCGTTGTTGCCGCACCATAAACCAAGGCTGGCGTGGTGGCGCAGACGGCGCACATTATCATAGGTCTCCTGCCTGCAGTTTTCGGCAAACGCGTCCGTTACATCGTAGACATTGCAGGCATACATCAGATCCTGCCATACGATCAGCCCTTTTTCATCACAGAGATCATAAAAAGCATCGGAAGGGTAGTAACCGCCACCCCATACACGGACGCAGTTAAAGTGTGCCCTGCGGCAGCTTTCCAGAATATAATCCAGCTTCTTTTCGGTAATTCTTGTGTACAGACAGTCATCCGGAATATAGTTTCCCCCGCGGGTAAAAATTTTGACACCATTGACACAGAAGGCGAATTCATTTCCCCATTCGTCTTTTTCCTGGCTGATCGTTAATGTGCGCAGACCGATCCGTCTGGTGATAGATTCCAGGCTTGTTCCGTCCTCATCCAGTAAAGTGGTCCTGACGATATAAAGAGGCTGATCGCCATAGTCATTCGGCCACCAGAGTTTTGGATTTTCGATCACAAAATCCACCGCTGCCACACCGTCTGCATTTGTTTTACACAGTTTCGTCTGCAGCGGTTTGTCTGCACCGTCTTCTGAGAGTTCCACGCAAAGTTTTTGTCCCGGAACGGATTCGGAAAGTGTTATGGATGTCTGGACGGAAACGTTTTTGGCATGCTGCTGATGGATGCGGATGTCTTCGATTCTGGCATGGGAATATCCCTGTAAATAAATGTCCCGGAAAATTCCGGCATCGATGGTCTGTGGACCCCAGTCCCAGCCAAACATGGAGTGTGCTTTGCGCAAAAGCTGGTTTCCTTTCATGGAGCCGCACGGAATATAATTGATTTTTTTATGGGCTTCATAAGGATAATCTTCGATAAAACGCAGCACAGAACGAAAAACAATCTGAATTTCGTTTTTTCCGGGGTGCAGAAGTTTCTTTGCCTGGAATTTCCAGGTACGGTGCATGTTATCTGTTTTTGCAAGGAATGTGCCGTTGATGCTGATTTCCGCAAGTGTGTCAAGTCCTTCACACACCAGAACAATATGTTGTTGGGCCAAGAGTTCTTCATCGACATCAAACGTCCGGGTGAAAACATAATCCTTCCAGAACAATGCGCGTGTAGCATCCTCATTGGTACGGTAAAATGGATCTTTTATTTTTCCGGCGGCAAGAAGCCCGGAAAGTACAGTGCCGGGAATCTGCATATCTACAGATTCTAAAGAACGGTGTCCGGCAGAAAGCTGCCAGGTTCCGTTTAAAGTACAGGTTTGCATGTTATATCTCCCCTCTTGGTAATCTTTTCATTATTTTCTTGATTTTATCACAGAACAGTTCATACAACATCTATCTATCTTGCAAATTGTTATGCATTCTTTTGATTTTGCAAAATCCTTAAAGTTTTCTTAACCAGGCATGAACAGTTGAAGGGACAGTGGAAATTTTATTCGGGATTGTGTATACTGAAACTATCCTGACAATTGCAGATTTTCAGAAAAGAGGGAAATACTATGAAGAAAAGATTATACAAGAGCAGTACAGATAAAAAGGTTTGTGGAGTATGTGGCGGAATCGCAAACTATTTTGACGTAGATCCGACCGTGATTCGTCTGATCTGGGTGATCTTTACACTTGTGGGTGGCAGTGGACTGATTGCATACATCATTGCGGCCATTATCATGCCGGATGAAATGTAACATAAAATGATAGAAAACCGAAAGGAGAATTAATAAATATATGTGGGCTTACGAAAGTGTTTTTTATCAGATTTATCCGCTTGGGTTCTGCGGAGCACCATTTGAAAATGACGGTGTGCTGGAACATAGAATTGAAAAAGTAAATGACTGGATTCCTCATATTAAAAAATTAGGGGCCGATGCCATTTATTTTTCTCCGGTATTTGCGTCGGACACACATGGATACAATACCAGAGATTATACAAAGATTGATACCCGCCTGGGTACAAATGAGGATTTCGCAAATGTATGCAACAATCTGCACAAAGAAGGAATCCGCGTGGTACTTGACGGTGTATTCAACCATGTGGGAAGAGGGTTCTGGGCATTTGAGGATGTCTTGAAAAACCGGGAGCAGTCCCCTTATGTGAACTGGTTCGGACGCATTGCCTTTGACGGAAATTCCAACTACAATGACGGCTTATGGTATGAGGGCTGGGAAGGAAACTATGATCTGGTCAAACTGAACCTGCGCAATGAAGAGGTGATCCAGCATATCTTTTCTGCCATCAAAGGATGGGTAGACGAATTTGATATTGACGGACTGCGGCTGGACGTGGCATATTGTCTGGATCATGATTTTGTGCGCAGACTGCGCAGTTTCTGTAATGAATTAAAACCAGACTTTTTCCTTGTCGGAGAGACACTGCATGGGGATTATAACCAGCTGATGAACGATGAAATGCTGCATTCGGTGACGAACTATGAGTGTTACAAGGGATTGTATTCCAGCTTTAACTGCATGAACATGTTTGAGATCAATCATTCCCTGCTTCGTCAGTTCGGACCGGAAAACTGGACGTTATATAAGGGAAAACACCTGTTGTCTTTCGTGGATAATCATGATGTGACCCGTGTGGCCTCCATTCTGACCAATAAAAATCATCTGCCGCTGATTTACGCGCTTGCTTTTGGGATGCCGGGAATCCCATGCGTATATTACGGAAGTGAGTGGGGCGCAGAAGGACGCAAAGAAGATGGAGATCCGGCACTTCGTCCATCGTTTGAGAAACCGGAGTGGAATGATCTGACAGAGTGGATTTCCAAACTGGCAGAGGCAAAGAAACAGTCCAAAGCACTGCAGTATGGAAACTTTATGTCTAAAGTTCTGACCAATGGACAGTGCGTGTTTGAAAGAGAATGGGAAGGGGAACGCGTCTACGTTGCGATCAATGCGGCAGACAGTCCGTTTTATGCAGGATTTGATGCCGGAGCAGCGGAAGCCACCGACCTGATCACCGGAGAAAAAATTGCATTGAATGGTGGATTTGAGATTCCGGGATATCGTGCGTTTTTCCTGCGGGTGTAATATGGTAGCGGATTTTGAATTAAAGAATCTGGTAAAGCCATTGCAGGACTGGTTTGATGGGCATGCACGCGTACTCCCCTGGAGAGATGATCCGAAGGCATATAAAGTATGGATTTCTGAGATCATGTTACAGCAGACAAGGGTAGAAGCCGTTAAACCTTACTTTGCACGGTTTATGGAGGCACTTCCCGATGTGGAGGCGCTTGCCGCGTGTCCAGAGGATCGTTATCTGAAACTGTGGGAAGGACTTGGTTACTACAACCGTGTCCGGAATCTGCATGCCGCAGCGGAACAGATTATGGAGCAGTATGGCGGGACAATTCCGGATACGGTGGAAGAACTGCTTCGCCTGAAAGGCATCGGAAGCTATACGGCAGGAGCGATCGCTTCGATTGCCTATAACCGGCCGGTTCCGGCGGTGGACGGGAATGTGCTGCGGGTGATTTCCCGTGTGTGCGCAGATGATTCGGATATCATGAAGCAGTCGGTCCGCAGTGCGATGGAGCGCAGCCTGCAGGCGATGATGGAAACGGAAGTAACGAATGGCCTGATTCCGCGTAAATTTAACCAGGCACTGATGGAGTTAGGCGCAATGGTGTGTGTGCCGAATGGGGCACCGCATTGTCCGGAATGTCCATGGTATGGATTCTGTGAGGCACGTCTGCAGGATAAAATTGACACGATTCCGGTGAAAACCAGGGCAAAAGCGCGCAGAATCGAGGAGCGCACGGTGTTTGTCATCCGGGACGGAGAACATGTGGCATTGCGCAAGCGGCCGGCGAAGGGGCTTTTAGCAGGCCTGTATGAACTTTTAAATGTTTCGGGTATCTTAGAGCAGCAGGAAGCTTTGGAATATGTGAAAAACCAGGGGTTTTCACCGATACGGATACAGGCACTTGCACCGGCCAGACACATTTTTTCCCATGTGGAGTGGCATATGCATGCCTATGTGGTTCTCGTAGAAGAAACTACGGCACCAAAAGAAAATATTTTATTTACTGAGGCACAGAAAGCAGTGGAAAACTATGCAGTTCCCAGTGCTTTTTCCGCGTATTGGAATGCCATTAAGATGGAAATCAAAGAGTAAGCAAAAGAGCTGTCCGGACAGGACAGCTCTTTTTATGTGTTATGAGAAAAAATTAATCTCTAAAAAAGGGAGGACCTCGCGCCTTGCGGTGCGAGGATTATGAAAAAGAAAAAGTTTATTTCTTAGGTATGACTAAAGTATAGTTTGCAATTATGACGCCGGTGTGTGGAGTTTATGAGAGATTTGTAAATAAATTATGAACAAAAATAACAATGGAAAAAGATTAAGCAAATGTTAAGATAATATCTCTCGACTGTTTATAAATTCTCATTTATAATAGGTCTATCAATTATTTTTTCAGCAGGTTTGTACGAAGGGAAAACATATGAAATTATTAACATTTACAATACCGTGTTACAATTCACAGGATTATATGCGTCACTGCATTGAATCGATTCTTCCGGGAGGGGAAGATGTGGAGATTCTGATTGTGGATGACGGATCAAAGGATGATACCGCTGCGATTGCAGATGAATATGCCGAAAAATATCCAACGATTGTAAAAGCAATTCATCAGGAGAACGGGGGACATGGAGAAGCTGTGAATGCGGGAATCCGCAATGCAACCGGTTTATATTTTAAGGTAGTGGACAGTGATGACTGGGTAGACTGGAACGCTTATCAGGCGATTCTTGCAAAGCTTAGGGAGATTGCAGGGGGAAGTGTGGCACTTGATATGCTTCTGGCAAATTATGTATATGAGAAGGAAGGGGCAAAACACAAGCGGGTCATGCGTCAGACCGGTTTTCCGAAAGATCAGATCTTTACCTGGAGTGATGTGCGGCATTTTTATAAAGGACATTACATACTGATGCATTCCGTGATCTATCGTACAAAACTTCTCCGGGAATGTGGACTTGAACTGCCGAAACATACTTTTTATGTGGATAACATTTATGTATATAAGCCATTGCCGCATGTGCGGACGATGTATTATATGGATGTGGATTTTTACCGTTATTTTATCGGAAGAGAGGATCAGTCCG
>OLPH01001072.1_pt1 | contig 29105 bp, 20 predicted proteins | sample 1672951 | NCBI WGS metagenome assembly OLPH01 (sample SAMEA3136740, study PRJEB25190) | human gut metagenome | reverse complement strand
AAGGATTTGGCTCTTTTTTGTTTTTTACGGCTTCAATCGCGGCAGCGCTTGTTCCAAGCCGTTGGCGATGGAGCGCTTGCGGCGTATGTCCAGATGGCCGTAGATGTTTGCGGTCATCTTGATGTCCGAGTGGCCCAGCCACTCCTGCACGTCTTTCAGGCCGTAGCCCTCCGACAGCAGCATGCTGGCGCAGGTGTGGCGCAGGTCGTGAAAGCAGATGTGGGGCAGGTCATACTTCTTCAGCAGCTTGTGGAAGGTGTGGCTCACATAGTCGGGGGAGTAGGGATGCCCGTCCTCCCAGGTGAACACGTAGTCGTTGTCTATGTAGTCCTTGCCGAAGTGGTTGCGGTAGATTTGCTCCTGCTGTAACAGAATTTTGAACAGCCTTACAGCATCATCGGTCAGGGGAAAGCTGCGGAAGCTGGATGCGTTCTTCGTCTTGTTCTTCTCTACGACCTTCGTGACTCGGGCCACGGTGTGCCGTATGGTCAGTGTTTGCATCGCAAAGTTGATGCTGTCCCATTTCAGCCCCAGTACCTCGCTGCGGCGCAGGCCGTACAGTGCGGTGACATAGATGATAGGGTAGAGGCGTTCGTTCTTGACGGCGGTCAGCAGGTCCCGCATCTGCGATTCCGTGTAGAACGTGCCGGTAAACTGTGCTGCGTGCGGCATGACCACCAGATCGGCGGGATTTGTCTGGATCAGACCGTCCCTCTGCGCCAATTTGAGCGTCTGATTGAGCACGTTCTTGTGCTGACGCAAGCTAACCGCGGATAGGCCGCCGTGGCCGTCAGCGCGCCCGAATTTAGCCTTTACGTTGATGTACGTCTGCAGCGTCTCACCGTCAACATCACACAGCCGGATTTGCAGGTCATCGAAGTAGGGGAGAATGTGCGCTCGGGCCTGAACCTCGTAGCCTTGGTAGGTGACCTCGTCCACGCGATGCCGGACATCCTCCAGCCAGCGACGCACAGCGTCACTGAAAAGCATATCGGGCGGGGCAGCCTGCTCAGGCTTTTCGCCGAGCATGTCAAGCATGATCTGCCTGGCTTTGCCCTCGTTTCCTGTTACTGACAGACCTGTGGAGACCCAGGTCTGATTTTTTTTGCCATCTGTCGTATGCGTGAGCACGACATAGTATTTGTCGTTTTTTACGCGCAAGCTGGCTGTCATGAGAAGGGCCTCCCAAAGCATTGTGGCATAAGACTGCACCTCCAAGATTTGACTGTCGGGACGGGGCGTTTTCCTCGTCCGCAAAACCAGTATACTACAATCGTTACGATTTCAAAAATGTACGAATGGAACCAATATGGCGGCACAGCAATGCCGTGAAAGCGAGCGCCTTCACGGCATAATCTGCTGCTATATTGGTTTTGCGTTTTTCTCCCCCTGCAAATTCCAGACAGGCAACCCTTCCCGGCGCTGTGCCCTGCAAGGCAGCCTTTGGGCCGGCCTTGCAGCATGTTGTCACGCCTTCTTGGCACGCTCCTTGGACGAATCCAGATTATGGCGCTGCTTCCCCAAAAGCGGTACGGCAGAGGACGCTATTCAGTTGTCGTGAGAGGAAGTATATCTCCTCTCAATTACAATGGATAGCGTCGAAGTGTGGGAATGGGACGGACAGAAAATAAAAATTTTACTTTTGAAGAGAGCACGGAGGGCGATGGACTCATTTTTTGGCATTTGAGCCTGAAATGTAAAAGGATTTAACAGAATTGTTGGCTTCCTGAAGCCAATAGTATATAAGGCAAAGGTGGGGTACGATCTGTTGCAGGATATTCTAAACCTTTGCAGTGTCTATTATTAAAGGCGGAAGGCTATGAATGAACGAGTTACAGCAGCTAACTTACTATGCACCTATGCATCGCTAGAATAAGTTTGCAATTATCTGATGAATCTGGTATACTTAATTAAAACTATGAGAAGGATTATATCGGGCTGATTTTGAGAAAGAAGTGAGCATTATGAACATTAACAAGCTTGTTTTTAGAAATTTTAAGACCTTAGAGAATGTTTCATTTGAACCGGGGCGTGTAAATGTATTCATTGGTGCAAACGGATCCGGTAAGACTACTGTTCTTGAAGCGATAGGATTACTTTGTGCTGCTATGACTGATCGTATAGATAATTCGAGTATGCAGCGAAAGGGAATTCGTCTAAGCGTTCCAGGCCTTTATAAATCGGCATTTTCCGATTTGAAGAGAAAAGCGCCTACTATTAATTTTGATGTATCTTGGAGTCAAAATGAAAAAAACTATCAGTATGCGGTTAATTTAAATGTTCCAAATGAATCCGACTCAGCTAGACGAGATATGTGGCGGTATCATTCGGAAAAATTGACAGTAAACAATGAAACGGTATGGGGGAGAAGCGGAGCATCAAAGACGACTTATGATCCATATGTTGGCTTGCTAATGCTTGAACCAAATGAAGAACTAGCCGAGGTTAGAACAGAGATAGAAAAGTTTAAAAATTACGCGATTTATCAACCGAATACTCAAGCACTACGGGGAACGCTTCCGGATCCATATCAGGTCAACCCTATCGGCTTATGCGGTGGTAGGCTTGCGGAAGCGATTGAAGAAATTATAAGGAAAGATGAAGACGGCGAGAGCTATTTACAGGATCTTCCTTTAGACGATGTCCTCGAACTAATAGACTGGGCAAGTGGATTTGATGTAGCTTCGCCTAAAAAATCCAGTGTAAATGCTGCTGTACCAACATCAAGAAGAATTTTGGAATTCCAAGATCGTTATTTAACTTCAAAAACTAGTTTTACCGCTTATGATGCAAGCGAAGGAGCACTATATGTACTTTTTCTGCTCTGCTTAGCATTGCATCCTGATGCTCCTGGTATTTTTGCAGTTGATAGTTTTGATCATGCAATGCATCCGAGACTTGCGCGAGAGACAACAAGATTGTTCTGCAAAACAATTTTAGAACAGGATAAGACTGTTTTTGTGACAACGCACAATCCACTTGTTTTGGATGGGCTTGATTTAATGAATGATGATATAAGATTGTTCGCGGTGAACAAAAGCAGAAAATCTGGTCATACAACTTTGCAGAGAATACAAATCACCAAGGAACTCATGGATTCGGGATACTCGCTGTCGAGATTGTGGACGGAAGGAAGACTGGGAGGCGTACCAAATCTGTAATGAAAACGATAGGAATTGTTGCAGAAGGTCCCCGTGATTTTGAATTGATTGCTGCGGTTATTGATACTATAACCAATGAGGAAAACAGCTATCATATGATCCAACCGGAGCCAGACATGGCTGGACGGTTCGGAAACGGATGGAAAGGGGTCTGGAAATGGTGTGAAACAAATCAGGGAAGCCTAAACACTTATATGAACTCTTTGACCCCAGTCCTTGACTTTTTGGTTATTCATATGGATGGAGACGTTGAAAGATGTGAAAAGGAAGTCCATTGTGAATGTCAAAGAAAATTCTGTGATGCACCAGAGAGCACACACCCGCTTACTTGCGAAAAAATTGCGAACAACCGGAGTGATTGTCCTGTCGTTTTACCGTGTGAAGAGCATGGGAATACTCCAGAAGCAGGGGCAAATTTTCTGAGATCATTCATAAACACATTGTTACTGCCAGAAGACGAACTGGCGGTAAGCTATATGATTCCGTTTGATGCAACAGATACATGGATTGTGGCGGCATTTGATCAGTATGAAGACTATGAAGACTATGAGGTCTTGTCTGATCCATGGACTAGTATTATCGCACGAGCGCCTCAATATCATGGAATCAAAATTAGAAATCGCCCGCATAAAGCAAAAAGAACGTATGAGGAACTAATTTCAGTTGTATGTGACAACTGGAGTGACGTTGTTGCAAAATGCCCGCAAGCAAAACGTTTTGATGAGGATGTGCGTAGATTTTTAATCAAGTAAAAATCAGAATGTGATTCTACAAGGTAGAACGTTGTGACAAAACCATTGCGAGCAAAATGAATTTGTGATATTCCTTTAAAAAATGAATAAATAACTGAGTCTGTCCGCCCTGAGCGACGAATTATCACAGGTGCGGACAAAGAAACGAGAATTTTTAGGCGAAATAGACCGCATCACACCATGGGAAGAATGGATGAACCTTATAAAGCCGTATTACTACAAAGGAGAGCGCGGCAACAAGCCCTACGATTTGGAACGGATGCTGAGAATCTATCTTGTACAAAATCTGTATAATCTCTCAGATATGGCAGCGGTTGCAGAGGTAATCGACAGCCGTGCCTTTTCAGACTTTTGCGGAGTAGAATCCAGCAATCAAGTGCCGGATGGCGATACGCTGGGGCGATTTCGCAACATTCTGATGAGAAACGGAATCCAGCAGGAGCTGTTTGCGCAAGTAGTGGAACTTCTGATGCAGCGCGGTTTGATTTTGAAACGGGGCACGATTGTGGATTCTACATTTATCGAGGCTCATTCCTCTACCAAGAATGAGAAGAAGGAACGTGACCCGGAGGCTCACTCGGCAAAAAAAGGCAATGTATGGTACTTTGGCTATAAAGCCCATATCGGAGTAGATAAAGAAAGTGGTTTGGTTCATACGGTAAAAGTGACAGCTGCCAACGAGCATGATGTTACGGTGACCTCGGAACTTCTTACCGGAGATGAGGAATAAGTCTATGGGGACAGCAGCTATCTCGGAGCGGAGAAGCGACCAGGAGCGCTGAAGAAGAACAAGGCCGGTAAGTCGGTCCACTACAAAATCAATCGCCGTCCCAGCCAAAGTAAGAAGAACTCCGCACGCTCCCAAGCACAAATCAAACGCCGTGAGCATGAGAAATCCTCTGTACGCGCCAAAGTTGAACATGTTTTTGCTGTGGTTAAGCTGCAGCTTCGTTTTCGAAAAACGCGATACCGAGGGTTGCAAAAGCAAATCGCAAAAATGAATATTATGTTTGCTTTGGCAAACTTGATTTTAGCTGACAGACCCTGTCTGGCGGCTTAATTGAATTTTGCCTCGCAAGCAGATTTTGGAATGCGTCTGACCTTTTGTGGTTGGACGTTTTTCTGTTTTGGGGAAAGCTCAATTGTGCGGTGTTGCCCTAAAGAAGAATTTTGTCAATGGATAGCGAGATCAACGGAGCACAGCACAAAAGCACCAAAGCCACGCGCCACGAAATGCCTACGGTAATGGCAAACAACAAAAGCGGTGCAAGCATGGCGTAAAAGAACTGCGGCAGGTGGCTGGAATAGTACAGGTCCAGCTGCTCCACGCCCTCCAGGGCAATCTGAGTCAGGCCCGCCATGCTCATGTCATCGGTAGAACGCACACCAAGGCGAACGATTTTATTGTAGACGCACTCGCGCAGATTCTTTTTGACGCTGAGACCCAGTGTGTCCTTCAAGTCCCCGACAATACGGGTGGTGGCATAGCGAACCGCCAATCCGGCACAGGCGCAGACTACTGGTACCAGAAAAACACCCGCGCTGCCGCCGTTATACTGGACAGCAAGTGCAATGGACTAGCACAGAGACGCAGTGATGCCGACATTCGCAAACAGGCCCAGCACCATCCAGCCTACACAGAAGCCGATATACTTTTTGTTGCCGCCGAGCAGGCGGAGAAGATCCTTGTCTATCATTCGATATTTCCTCATGGTTTGTTTGCGCCGGTACAAGGGCGCAAATTTCAAATTAGCGTCAACTAACCAACGGACAAAAAAATACCCGCCTGCAAACAAGCGCGAAGCGCAGCATTCATCACATACGTAAGAATGAAATGACTTCTTTTGCAAGCTGATGTGGATACGATTATGGCAGCCCTGTCGGAGCGTAATGAAAACAAAATGAAATCAAAACTGGGTTAGAAAAGGCTAACAACCTATTATTCTACAGATTTTTTAGCATTTGTTAAGCGGAAATAATTACACTTGCAGCATAATAGACCAGACGGCAGGAAAGAACCGTTGGATATGACAAAATAGTGGTTGGGTGACAAAGGATATAAAACGATAGGATAAAGAAGAAATGAAGCAAGATAAAAATATTCGGTGCGATGAAAGCAGTTCTAACCCCGCCACTACGGCCATAAAAATCAAGGCTGCAACATGAACAAATGATTCATAAGTGTCTAAAAATAAACAGGAGCAAAAATCGACATAAAAATAGGAACGATATATCGCATATAAAACGGAATGCAAGAATTGACATATCGAATGGAAACTGTCTGTTTACATTGTCACATCAGGGTGATAGGATGAGGGTGCAGTGAAAAACTTCCCCCAAATGGAGAAGATGAACGGCAAAGAGGAGTGAGCAGAAAATGGAGCAGGCAGTGGTAAAGATTCTGCTGCTGGGAATCTGCGGATATGGCAGTAACTACATCAAGGAAATTTCGGAACGCGACATTCCCGGTATAAAAATCGAGGGCATCTGTGAGGTCGTTCCCAACGCCGCAGATTTGTATCCCATCATTAAAGAACAGAACATTCCGATCTATCAAACGCCTGAGGACTTCTATAAAGAACATACCGCCGATCTGGCTGTTGTCTCAACGCCCATTCATCTGCATTATTCGCAGATCGTCACCTGCCTGACGCATGGATCGAATGTGCTGACCGAAAAGCCCGTCTGCACCTCGGTAGAGGGCGCACGCAAGCTGGAACAGCTGGAAAAGGAGACCGGTAAGTTCATTTCGGTAGGGTATCAGCTTAACTACTCCCGCGATGTACTGGCTCTGAAACATGACATTCTGGACGACCGCTTCGGCAAGCCCATCTACATGAAAGCACTGCACGCGATGCGGCGGGGTGATAAATACTACGCCCGCAACAGCTGGGCGGGACACATAGATGTAAAGGGCTGTGCTGTGAACGACAGTCCGTTCAACAACGCCTGCGCCCACCAATTTCAAGTGATGACTTTCCTGCTGGGGGAGCGTCTGGAGCGCGCGGCAATGCAGTTTTCAATAGCGGTCTGGAAGCGGTCCACGTCCTGCCCCTTGAACCACAGGTTCAGCTGCCCGGTGTCCTTGTCCTTGGTAATGGCAAAGTCCACCGAGTATTCCTTGAGCTGCCGCCTGACATAGGGCAGCGTTTTGTCGTTCAGCTCCACCGAAGCGAGAGCCTGCGACTGCCGGTTCAGTGATTGAATTGATTGCTGCCCGTACTGCCGCGCTTGCAGCATACTGGCAACCGCCTGCAATATCCCAAAGATGCCCTGCCCGGCAAGCTTGGCTGCGTTGATTTGCACTCGGATGGCCGTTTCTTCTACCATACGGTATCACCTTCGCTTTCTCTGCAATATAATTTCAGCCTCACCACGGCAGCGGCGCGCCGGTGCGTCGGGCGTATGCTTCGATTCTTTTTCCCAACCTGTATTGCTGCAAGCGGTTCGGCAGGCTGTATTCCAGTGTGCGGACTTTTACATAGTGCTTCATTGCGCACTTGAAAAAGGCGTACAGGTACCGCTCCTTGCCGCTGATCTGCCGCATACGGCAGACATACACGCAGTTGATCTTGCCGTCTCTGATACTGCGTAGCATATTCTGATACCCATCGCGCAGCGGGCCGTGCCCTTTATAATCGATGCTACCGCCGACTACCATGCAGCCGTCGTCACCGGCCTGCCTGCAGCAGGTATCGTAGCTCGCGCGGGTCGCTGCGCAGTCACCGGGAATGCGTGCATACACCCATGCACGGGGCAATTTTTCTTGATTTGGCATTATCTCTCTACCTCCAGCTCTTGGTCATAAAAGCTCAATTGCTCGCTTTCTAAGCGGAACCGCAGGTCCAGCTCGGCAAATGTAAAATTCCGATTGAAGCGTTCCGTTGCCTTATTCGGTGTATCCTGCAATTCCAGCATCAACTGCCACAAGTCAGGATGCGCCCGGTACAGATGCCGCAGCTCGGTCATGGATGCGTTGGGACAGAACCAGCACCCGCCGCGGTGGCTGTGCTCATACAGCGGCGACAGCAGCCCCTCCTGCCTGCACATGGCAAATGCATCCTGCTCTGTCACGCCGTACTTTGCCATAAGGGAAACCTGGTCAGGCTTTAGCCGCTCCAGTCTGATAGGTTCATCCGCGGCAAGACCTAAATAAGAAACCGTACCCGGCGGCAAACTCTTTTTATAGGCTTCCAGTGGTGGGACCTTGCAATCTCGTTGAATTGCACAGCGCCCAGCCAGCGGAAAAGCGGCAAGCTTTCCCTGTGCGTTGCCGCGGCTCACCACATGGTAAAAGCAATCCAGATACGTCTTTTCAGCGTGCAAAACCCTTGTGGGGATACCTCGCTTTTCAAAGTACGGAATTGCTGTCTCATAGATAAACCGCGCATGCTCGGGCAGTTCGCCGGAAATTTCCTTGCTGAACATGACTTCTGTGTATATGATTTCGTCCAGCGGTTCGCCATGCTGTAGGGCCAGCAGCGCTGTTGCATTGCTGTCTTTGCCGAAGCTCGAACAGATGATATGTTTCATGTTACTCACCAATAAAAATAGGGCGGCCCGCGAGAGTCGCCCATACCATGTACGTGTTTCATATGCCTTTATTGCTCGCTCTCATCCATTTTGGATTTGCGGCGCTTGTATGCAAAAATTCCGAAACCGACGATAGATCCAAATACCGCCGCCGAAAGCAGCGCAAAGGGGAACGCATCGCCCGTTTGAGGAATAACCAGCATCGGCGCAGGCGTTGTCGTGGGCGTTCTTGCCGGTGCAGGGGTAGGCGCGGGCGTGCTGCCCGGCGTCGGCTGCGGCGTATTGCTCGGGGTATCCTCATGCGGTGTTTCCTCGGGGATGCGTGCATCCTTCATAACGACAGTCTGAAGCTCACCGGTGGGCAGCACAGTAAAGGCAATGCTTTCCGCAAGCTGATAGCTATTGGGGGCGGTGATCTCGGTCAGCGTGTACTCTCCGGCAGGCAGCTTTTCAATATAGTGGGGCTTGTCCTCGGAAACCCACTGTGCAACCGTGTTGCCGTCCTTATCCTTGATGACCAGCTCCGCGCCGGGCAGCTCTTTACCTGTGGCAATGTCAACCTTGGAGATTTGTACCCTGGTAATGTCATCTTCCATGATTACCGTGGCATCGTCCAGCAGCTCCCATTCCTCCCAGGAAATGATCCAGAGCTTCTTTTTATCCTTCAGATAGTAGACGTCTGCCTCGTTCAGCTCGTGGCCGTCGGCGTCCGTTTTGCGTTCCAGTCGGAAAACAATGTCATCCGCAACGGCATAACCATCAGCAGGCCGCTTTTCTGTCAAAGTGTATTCTTCGTCAAAATGCAGCCCCGTCACACGGTGCGGCGTGTCGGTGGATACCCAGGTGTCAACAATGTTGTCCTTCGTATCATTGATGATTAGCGTAGCACCGGGCAGTTCTTCATCGTTGGTCAAATCTCGCTTACTCACCCACATTTCAGTAGGCTTGTTGGCGCAGGTGCTGTCCAGTACCTGCAGGACCTCGCCGTCATAGGTGAAGGTGACATCCATTTCTGCGTCATTGAGATAGTATCCCAGCGGGGCGCGCAGCTCGCGGATAAAGTAATTGCCGCTGTTGGTCGAGGCATCCAGTCGGTCACTCTGGCTGTACCACTCGCCGCGGATGGGAACATCGCAGTTGAAATAGGTGTAGCCATCCGCAACGGTCTCGGGACTGGTTGAAATCAAATCACCGGCAGAGAACAGCTTATTACCGTCCACGTCGTAGATGTCATCACGGGTGTACAGGTTGAACACGGCACCGGCCAGATAGTTGCCGGTTTCCTGATTGATCTTGTACACACCCACGCGGGCATGCTCACGGTCATTATAGAAACCAAGGGTCTGTTGTTCAGCCAGTTCCGCAGAGGCTTCCGATGCGCGTACAACATCAAAATGCTGTTCGCTGTTGCCATTCTTGATGATGCTCTTTGCCATGACTACATCGTTCAGCTGGTTGTCCCAGACAAATGTCACATCGTAGCTGTCTGTCGTGCCGACATACCCATAGGGCGGCTTGGTTTCCTCCACATGGTAGCTGCCCAGCGGCAGTGTAATACTGACCTCGCCGAGCGTCCCGTCGTGGATGACCGACAGAAAGTCATAGGTTGCCTTGATACGGGACGGCGCAAACACAGCGGTGTCTGCACTGCCATCACCGGTGGTAACAACCGCTACCACGTCGCCTTTGGCATACCAGAGCGTGCGGCTGCCGTTGGCATCCAGCTGGCGGTCCTGCGTGTAGATGTCCTCGGCAGCCGTAATGGTGTATTCCGCACCGGCCAGTGGGCGCAGCGTATAGGCAAAGTCGGTATCGGCCTCGCCGGTCATCCAGGGGTCAATCAAATCGTTGGTTTCGATCTTTCCGGTCAAGACCTCGCCGGTCTTACGGATGGTCAGCTTGCCCAGCGTTTCCTCATTCCAGTAGTCCTCGCCGATGACCAGCGTGTCCATGCCGTTTTCATTGTCATCACCGGTGGCCTTGTAGATGCGGTCCGTGGAAATATCAAAATCCACATAATAGTTGCCGCTGTCGGCCCACTCGTTGTAGAAGCCGTCCGGGCCGACAGTCTCCACAATGCGGTATTTGCCCAGCGGCAGCTTTTCAGGCAGGGTCAGGATGCCTTCCTCGTTGGTGTAGAAGGTGTCAACGTTCTTGGTCAGATGCCCGTTTACCGTGTCCGTCATCGTGACCAGCTTGGGCTTCCCGTTTTCCAGCCGATAGTTGCCGTTGTCATCCAGCCAGTAGATCTGGAAGGCTGTGTTCGGCAGCAGGACCGGTTTGCCGGTTTCCGTATCGAGTTTCGTGATTTTTAAATACACTTCAATCTCCTCATCCAGTACCGTAAATTTCTGATAGGAATCCGATGCTTTCATCACACTGTCCTTCGGCATGGCCATCGCGCCCCAGGGGTTGTTGTCCTGCTCCGGGTCGATGCTGACCAGGAACGGCTCTGCCTGGAACAGGTCGTGCGGAGTGGTCGTCTCCACGACCAGGTATGTGCCGTAGGGCAGCCCCTGTACACGAATATTGCCGGAATCATTGCTGAAGATTTCGGCCAGCTGATACTCATTGGCACGCCCCGTGGGCTGCCAGCCATCGCCCTTGCCGTTCTTGTTGTCGCCCGCCGCGGTCAGCGTTTTGTTGTAGGCGGCAATTTCGTCGGCGTTGACCTCGTAGGTCCTGGCAACGGCCTGCGTCTCACCGGAGAAATCCCACTTGGGGTGCTCGTTGTCGTATTCCTTGTTGATGTAGGCATCCAGAATACTTTGCAGTGTGTAGCTTCCGGTGCGGGTCTGGTCAAACTGGCCTACCATGGACAGGTCAGATACCAGATAGAAGGTGAAGCCTGCGCCTTCCAGCTCCAGCCCATTGGACTGGCCGCTGGAGGAGACGACCTTGCTGATCTTCACGTTGCCCTTGGCAACCTGATCCTGACTTTCGGTCAGGCCGTTATCCTTGTGGATATGGTAGTTGCCGTTGTAGGCGGCTGTGTCATTGGCAAAAGTGGTTTTCTCCACATACCAGCCCTCATCTGCATAGCTGGGCGTGATGTAGTAGTTGTGCTCATCGCAGAGATACCCGGGCGCATAGGACAGGTAATAGGCATCGTAGGTCCAGGTGCCGTCCAGAGCCTTGCTCTTAGAGATGGTGCTGAACTGGTTCTTGTATACCCAATCTGTATACTGCCCGTTGCTGGCTGCCAGCGCGGCAACCTGCCCGGTAGCTGCCTTGGTGCGGCTATCCACCGTAGGATAGGTGCCGGAAACAGAAAGAGCGCCCTCACGCAGCGGAATGACCGTGCCGGTGGAGCGCTCTACTACATAATATTGTCCGAGGTACAGGTTTGCGAAGGTCAGCCAGCCGTCCTCGATTTTGGCACTGGCTACGAGATTGTCCTTTTTCAGCACGGGCAGGTAATCGCTGATCCACTGCCCGCTGTTGTCACGAATCGTAGTGTGCCAGATGGGATTGCCATTGGCATCCACGATTTTGGAATAGTCCACAACGCCGGTCACACCATCAGGGTGGGTAATATCCTCGGCGGCGTACAGGTCGTACACTGCGCCGTCCAGCACGGCATTGCCGTGAGCAGCGTCGCCAGTCACATACCGCTGTGCATCCAAATCAACCTTAGAGATACTGATTTCGCCCAGTGTGCGGTCATTTTTCATGATACCGTCCGCCGCCGTGGTGGTGTAGCTGTCCTCATTGGCAGCCTTGCCGCTGGCATCGGTGGTATAGCTCCGGGAGGCATCCTTGGGGGAGTCATAGATGGTGACGGTGGTTTCTACGCCGCCGCTGGTCACCAGCTTTGTGCCGCCCTTATCGCCAGTGGCAATGTCGGCATTGTAGTCACCATTGCCCAGCCACAGGACAGAATTGTTGTTGTCATCGGTAATTTCCACATAGTAGGCGCGCTTGCCCAGCGGTGTGCCCGCCGTGCCGGGATGGTCAATGTCAGTCCAGTCGCCGAAGTAACCGGTAGGAGCTTTCGTCTCCACAAGGATGAACCTGCCCTCATTGCGCTGCGTGTAGTATAGCGTGTGGCGCATCGTGTCGTTTGTGGCGTAGGCGGCGTTGTTGATGACGGCATAGGTGCCGTCACCCTGGCGCTGGACGCTGTAGGTGTTGTACCCACCCGTGGGCTGGTATTTGCCGGTCACGACGTCCCACTGGTAGATTTCATACCTGGCATTGCCTGCAATCTGGTTGCCGGTCTCACTGTCCGTCTTTTTGACGTTGATCTGCAGTGACCACTCAGCATTGCGCATCTCGTAGACATTGTTGGAGTTGGCCGGTACTGTAATGGTCTGGTGGCTGCCGTTGCTGCCCCAGTAGGATTCAAAACCGTAGGGGACGGTGACTTCGTCATAACGGAACTGCAAAGATGCAAGCTGCGCCTGCGCGCTGGCAATAGCATTATTGACAGCGCTCTGTGCTTCTGCCTGAATGGCGGCAACCGCAGAATCGCGCTCGCTGTTGGCGGCTGCGTCTGCAGCTTCTTTCGTAGTATAGGGGCCGACGCTGCCACTGCGGCCATCTACGGTCTTGGATACAGTGTAATGCACAGACCAGCGGGCAGATGCTGCACCGCCGTTATTCTGGTAATTGTCGTCGTTGGTGTGGCCGCCTGTAGTGACGGTCTGCACACCGGCAGGGGAGATGCTCCAGCTGCCGCCGTCAATTGTTCCGGACTTGGTGATAGGCTCGATTTCAATCGTGGCATCGTCCACCTTTTCCAGCGTTTTCAGCTGGATCTTATCTGTGGTGATACCATAGGTCAGATCCACGGTGCCGCTGGCGGACTGTGCAGGGGCTTCCCAATTGGCATAATACTCCTGTACGACAGGCTTCGGCTCTTCCGTTTCCTCCTCACTGATTTCAGGGCCAATCAGGGCAACGGTCTGCCAGCCGCTGCGCGCAGGGGTATAAATGTAGGTGTAGTAGCCGCGGGGCTTTGCATAGGCAACAGCGCCGTCCAGCAGGGCCTGCGCGGATTCCAGATAGATTTTTGCAGCAGTGCTCTCGGGATAATTTTCAATCAGCCACATCTGGGTATCATCATAAATCGTGCGGCAAAAATCCAAAAGAGAGATTCTTTCAGTATCTTCTGCAGAAAAAGCGACGGGCGTATCGGGCAGCAAGTCCATAGAAAGCTGGTCCAGACCGCCCCAGATGCGGTACTGGTTGCCATAGTGGTCACCGGGAATACACTGATCCGCACTGACCAGAGAAGTGTTCGTATAAGTGTACGGCGGACAGCCTTTGGGCTGGCCGTTGGCACCGTGGGTGCAGCAGTAGGCTTCCTCGCCGTTGAACCAGATCAGCCAGGTGCCGTTGACCTTCTCGACCTTGGTGATTTTACCGCTGGTAACGGCAGGCGTGGGGCGCTCGGCGTAGGCGGCAATGTCTGTAGTTTCTGCGAACGGTGCGGCCATGGTGCGGCTGCGGTCAATTACAACGTGCAGCGCTTTCGTCAGCGTGCTGCCATCCGGAGCAGTGTAGACAAGCTGCGCGGAAAAGTCGGCATCTGCCTGTACATACAGACCCATAACCGCGGCGGATGTTTCCGTATACTCGCTGTGCATAAGGCTGCTGCGCGTAGTCTCATCGGCAGGAACACCGTAGAAGTCCAGCACTGTCACCTCTTTGGGAAGCACCACATCCAAACTACTGCCGTCCGCAGGGTATTCTACCTGTGCCAGAATGGGCGCAACGGCATAGTCGGTGCCCTCCAGCAACGGAGCCATCATCGTCAGGTCGTCGCTGTTCAGGATGTCCGTACTCAGGTAACTGTCCGTGCTTTCTTCCAACTGGTCATTCAGCCAGGCGGAAATGCCGATTTTTGTTTCACCCGTGGCAACCGGCAAGCCCTGGCTGCCCATATAGGAACCAGTCGGCGTATCCGGTAAGTCTGTGTACAAAAGAGCGCCGTCGAAGGTATAGTCGGTGGAATCGTCCACGGGCTTATCTTCATCGGCGCTTTGGGTAACCATAGGTGTTTCGCTGTCCTCAGGGGTGTTTTCACCTGGGTCTGGATTGCTTTCATCAGTTTGCGATGCATCCGGTGTGACGTTTTCGTTGTCCTGCACAACGATAGGCGTACCGTCTGCATCGGGCTGCGGAGCCTCCGCAAACGCCCCAACCGGGAACATTGTGCAGCACATCATAGCTGCCATACACCAGGCCGCCACGCGCTGCTTGAGATTGAACCTTTGATTCATTACACACTTTTCCTTCCGTTGTTAAATTTTATCTATATAAAAAAGTGCCTGCCGAACAAACAGCAGACACTTGAGAGTTTGATTTACCTGTATCGCTCAACCGACCTTTCCCTGAAAGAACTCCAAAAACTCCGGCAGCTCCTGGTCCGGCAGCTCGTTCATGACCTGCATGGCCAGGTATTCTGCGCGGCTCACCTTGGGAGCAAACTTGCGGGAGTAGGTCTTGCCGGTTCTCACGTACCCAACATCGTGGATCAGGTCCTTTTCCGAAAGGCTTTTCAGGATGGTAAAGACCGAACGCGGCTTCCAGGTGCAGTTTTGGGTCGGGATCAAATCGGAAACGATCTGGCTGGCGATTGCAGGCTCCTTGGAATTCCAAAGGTAGGTCATGATCTGCATTTCGGATGTAGTCATCCGATACAGGGAGTTTTGCTTTTTCATATCTATTCTCCAATCACTGAAAGGTTACGGTCCAGTAAGTGTACTGGCCTTCGGCTGTGCTGCAGAACCAGCAGCCCACACCCATGCTGGTAAAGCTGGGCTCCATAATATTGGCATAGTGGGCAGGGCTGCCCTGCCAGTAGGTACAAACGCTGCTGGCCGAGCCAATCGGACCTGCGGCGCAGATCTCACTGCGGGTCGTCATGCCGCTGTGGTCGAACGGCCCGCCCGCCACAAAGCTCTCACAGCGTGCATCGGCGGCAGCACTCAGGCCACTGTCCATCGTCAAAGGGGACAGACCAGCTGCTGCGCGCATAGCATTGATGTTTTCCTGCACAGCCCAGTAGGCACTGTCCGAGCTGTCGATGCTCCACCACTCCTCACTGCCCGCCGCCAGGTCAAAGGGGACAGCACCGTAACTCATGCTGACCTGTGCAGGCTGACTCTCCGCGGCAACGGGTTCCGTAGTCGGCGCTTCGGTAGGCGCTGCAGTAGGCTCCGGTATGGGAATTTCAGTTGGCGCCGGTGTGGCAGCCGGTTCAGGAGTCTGTGTAGGCGCAGGTGCCGGGCTTTCCGTGGCAAGCGGCGCAGGTGTCTCAATGGCAGTCTCTTCAGTAGCAACGGTAAGTTCTACCAGCGTACTGCTTTCCGGCGTTTGCAAGGTGTTATCGGTCTGCTGTGCGCAGGCGCAGAGTAACACCGTTGCTAAAAGAATGGATAACAGACATTTTTTCATATTATAAATTTCTCCAATCAGTAGTATAAATCATACAGACTACCAGCAAACTCGAGCAGCTTTCTGCCCAGCCAGAACAGCACTTGCGGCGCGCCGTAAGGACTGAGCAAGAATGCCACGATGGCGGATACTACCGCCTCTTGGTAGCACTTATCGAATAGCGCCAACAGAGCAGCCAGACCGCCCAGTGCCGCCAAAAACCTGCCGCAAACTCCGCAGATAGCAAACAGTACGATTGCAATCAGGCCCAGTGCAAGAAGTACCAGAATGACAGGCACGAGACTAATGCGGATACCCCAGGTAAGGAACAGATTTTTACGTTGAATGGGCATAATGGCCACCTCCTACCTCTATGATACAGGGTCTGCGAAATAATGCAAGGCTGTCGATTTCAGCGTTCCAGTTCGTTTTCCTCTCTAGGCGTTCGCACAGAATCGTCCTCGTTTACGACCTCGGCCTCACCCTCCAAAACCGGTGCGTCATTGCCCACATTCAGCAGGGCATCCAGCTCGGCCAGGCGCGCGCTCTTGTCGTTAAGCTCCTGTTCCTGCAGAAAAGGCTGCTGCAGTTCCTCTTTGGCGCTGTCCAACTGGACGTGCAGCTGCTGTAGATTGTTGCGCAGACCGCTGACCTCCTGCGGCAGGGCAGCAACAACGTTTTGCAGGCGGACCATATTGCCGGCAGCGTCGCTGCCCAGCTCTGTGGTATGGGTGACCTCACCGACCAGATGCGCCACAAACACCTTAGAAAGCGGCACATAGGCAACCGTGACTTCAAAACCCGCATAGTGCCCCACCAAAACATGATGGTCGGCCCGCACGGCAGCACCCACCAGCCCGAGCAGTGCCTTACCGGCATCCTCGCGCTTTTCGTAGGTCTTGCCGTCCAGCTCAATGCTGAAAACCAGCTTGCCGTCCTTGTCATAGCTCTGACTGTCCTTGGCGGTCTGCATATCCTTCTCAAAAGCCTGAATCCGGCATTCGGTGCCGCGGATCTCTCGCAGAAAGATGCCGGTCACGGCGTCCTCCAGTCGGTAGTGCTGGCTGTTGTAGGCGGCCTTCAGCGTGCGAAGCCGCGCAACCTGAATGTCAAGGTCCATCTTTTCTTTGATCATCGGGTTTCCGGCAGCCAGCGCCTTTACCTCAGCGTAGGAGAGCGCAGCCTCGTCTAAATCCTCACAGCTTCGGGCAGGGGATTTCGACGTCATGATTTGCGAAATAAACTTCTGTTTGTTTTCGACCAACTGATAGCTGTAGGCGTCAAATGTGGCTTCGGTTATATAAATAAAGATAGAAACCTCTTTGTTCATGTTACCCTGCCGCACCATGCGTCCATTGCGCTGGGCAATATCGGCAGGTCGCCATGGACAATCTAGGTGGTGGAGTGCGCACAGCCGCGTCTGTACGTTGGTGCCAGCGCCCATCTTCTGGGTGCTGCCCATCAGCACGCGAACCGCACCGCTGCGGACTTTGCCGAACAGCTCAGCCTTCTTGGCTTCTGTATCGGCATCATGGATGAACTGTACCTCATCCTTGGGGATGCCGCGCGCCACCAGCTTGTCCCGAATATCATTGTACACATCAAAGCCGTCTGCGCGGGGTGTGCTCAAATCACAAAAAATCATCTGCGTAGAGCGCTGCGCCTTTGTTCTTTCCCAAATGGTAAAGACCCGCTCCACGCAGGCATTCGCCTTGCTGTCGGGGTCATCAGGCAGAAGTGGGTTCATCAACCGTTGGTCCAGCGCCAGCTTTCGGCCATCGTTCGTGATGCGCAGCATGTTATCCTCATTCGGGGCAACCAGGCGGTTGCGCACTGCTTCGGCCCGCTCACCCAGCGCCGCCACCATCTGGCGCTGCAGCTCGCTGGGCGGCAGCTTTACAATCGTGGGCTTGCCGCCCGTGATCTCGGGGACCGGCAGCTTCAGCATATCGGCGGTCTGAATGTCGGCACACTGCTTGAACATATTCATAAGCTCCGGCAGATTGTAGAACTTTGCAAACCGTGTTTTGGAACGGTAGCCGTTGCCCTCGGGGGCCAGCTCAATCGCGGTAACGCTCTCGCCAAACGTAGAGGCCCACGCATCAAAGTTCAGCAGCCCCTCCTGCTCCAAAAGCCCGTATTGCAGATACCGCATCATGATGTACATCTCGGTCATCGAGTTGGAAATCGGTGTGCCGGTGGCAAACACAATACCGTGCCCGCCGGTCAGCTCGTCCATGTACATGCACTTCATGTACATGTCGCTGGCCTTTTGGCTTTCGGTCTGAGAGATACCGGCCACGCGGGTCATCTTGGTGGTGACCATCGCATTCTTGAAATAGTGCGCCTCGTCCACCATCAGGCTGTCCGCGCCCAGCTCCTCAAAGGTGATGACGTCATCCTTGCGGCTCTGGTCGTTGAGCTTGTCCAGCTTCCGTTGCAGCTGCTTTTTCATGCGCTCCATCTGCTTGATGGTAAAATTCTCGGCGCGCTGGGCTTTCAGCGCAGCGGTCTGTGCCACTACATCGTCGATTTGCTTTTGCAGGTACATTTTCTGCCGTTCATCGGAAAGCGGTATCTTTTCAAACTGACTGTGCCCGATCACAATAATGTCAAAATTGCCGGTAGCAATGCGGGCGCAGAACTTTTTGCGGTTTGCCTTTTCAAAATCCGTTTTGCGCGCTACCAGAATTTCCGCGTTGGAGTAGAGCAACAGCGCCTCGGACGCCATCTGCTCGGTCAAATGGTTGGGCACAACGATCAGCGTTTTATTGCAAAGACCCAGGCGCTTCTTCTCCATAGCACTGGCGACCATCTCGAACGTCTTCCCAGCCCCTACCTCATGTGCCAGCAGTACGTTGTTGCCGTACAGCACGTGGGCAATGGCGTTGCGCTGATGGGGCCGCAGTGTGATTTCCGGGTTCATACCGGGGAAGCGCAGATTGCTGCCGTCATATTCCCGCGGGCGGATGCAGTTGAATTTGCTGTTGTACAGGCTTACCAGCGCCTGCCGCCGCTGCGGCTCCTTGAAAATCCATTCTTCAAACTTGTCTTTTATCAAGCATTGCTTTGCGTAGGCAGCCTCGGTGGCGGCGTGGTTCAGCACGCTTTTTTTGTTTCCCTCTGCGTCGGTAACTGTATCAAACACCTGCACAGGCCGCAGGTTCAGCGCAGCCTCTGTGATTTCATAGGCATTCTTGCGGTTTGTGCCGTAGGTGACGGTTGCCTTGATGCTGCCGTTGCCGTAGCGCTTGTTGGTGATGTTCCATTCACCGGTGAACGGTGCAAACAGCACCTTCACGGAAAGGCGCGTGGACAACGGCGGGTCCAAAAGCTCCATGAGAAAATCCTGAATGTATTCAGGCGGTATCCAGGTGGCACCCAGCCGCACAGCAATTTCGCTGGCGTCGAGGTCCTTCGGCTGTACCTGCTCCAGCGCCTTTACATTGACCTGATAGTCCGAGTCAGACGTGGCGGCCAGCCGGGCAACAGCCAGCTTTTGCCGCACATTGCCGGAAAGATATTCGTCAGCCGGCAGATAAACCGGCTCGGATTGCTCCGGGTCACGGAAGATAACGCCGGTCAAATCTCGGATGATTTCGTCCTGCGATTTTCCCGTGACCTGTGCCATGTAGGCAAGGTCCACGCGTGCCTTCTCGGTCAGGCTCAGCACCAGCGCTTCATCGGCGGTGTCCACATGGTCCACCACCTGGGCCGGGCGGATGGTCCGCTTCGTGAACATATCCGTCTTGCCCCTGTAATGGCCCTCGCTGTCGATGTCCTCCAGCGAGCAGAGCAGGAAATACCCGGAATCCTCACGGAACGCCGAAGCCGTGCTGCGGCTGTTGATTAGCCCATACGTATCGTGGTAGGAATCATACTGGGCGGTCAGCTGCGCTTGCAAAGCAGCAATCGTTTCATCGGGCAGATTGTCCAGCTGTGCCCGAATCAGCTCCCGGCAGGTATCCCGCAGAGGAACCAGCGCCTTGATGCGGGCTAACGCGGTGGTGCTGGCCTTCACGGCGCGCATTTTGGAATTTTCGCGGTAATAAACTGTGTCGGCTTTAACAACATAGCTAAAATTTCGCGTGTCGGGGGCAGCGTCGAGCGTGTCGCTTTCCTCCTGCGCGTCCTCCCGGTCATCCGCCAGTGTATACTCGGCCTGTAAATTGGCAAAAGCCGCATCAAGCTGACCTTCCAAAGGCGTACCATTTTCCAGCGGTGCGCAGGTGGGGCGCTGTCCGTAGGGGCCGCTGACCATCTGCATCTCACCGCAGATCATCTCGGGATGGTCGATGAAATACCGGTTCAGCGGAATGCCGTTCGCGGTCTCACCCACATGAATCCACGGTACGTCCTGCTCCAAGACCCGCCCACGCTTTTGCAGAAACAGAATGTCCGAAGTGACGGTTGTACCGGCCTGTGCGGTAAAGGCATTATTGGGCAGCCGCACCGCGCCGATCAAATCACAGCGGGCAGCCAGATACCGGCGCACGCTTTCGGATTTCTTATCCATCGTGCCGGAGGTCGTTATAAATGCCATAATGCCGCCGACGCGGAGCTTGTCTACGGTTTTGGCAAGAAAATAATCGTGAATTTGAAAATGCAGCTTGTCATATTGACGGTCCGTGACCTGATACTGTCCAAACGGCACATTGCCGATAGCCAAATCAAAGAAGCTGTCCGGCAGGTCGGCCTTTTCGTAGCCGCAGATTTGAATTTTTGCTTTCTGGTATAACTGCTGCGCAATGCGGCCCGATACACTGTCCAGCTCGACGCCGTAGAGCTTTGCATTGTTCATATCAAAGCTGCCGCTGCGGTGCCCAAAGAATGCACCCACACCCATGCTGGGCTCCAGCACGTTGCCGCCCACACAGCCCATGCGGGTCAGCGCGCGGTACATGGCATGGATGACGACAGGCGGGGTATAAAACGCTGTCAACGTGGATTCCTGCGCGGCGGCGTATTCCTCCGGCGTCAGCAGGTCCTTCAGCTGCTCGTACTCGCTGTGCCAGTTGTCTTTATTAGGGTCAAAGGCATCGGCCAGACCACCCCACCCGAGATACCCTGCCAGAACATTCTGCTCGGCTTCCGTGGCCGGTGTGCCGCGCTGCTCAATTTGCTTTAGTGTCCGAATTGCATTTAAGTTCGCAGCGAACTTGGCCTTAGCCCCTGTGGGAATCTCCGGCTCATAGGGTGCAAGGTGGTTGGTGGGGGCTTGCACGGCGGGCTCGTCGGGAGAAAAGACATTTTCCTGCGGTTCGTGTTCTTCCACCTCGTCGAGGTCTATTTCCATGAGACTGTCAAAATCGAGATTGGAGAGCACCGTCTGGTTCAGATCATCGAGCGAGCCATATCGTTCCTGCGCGTAGAGAGTATCGTCCACCAGCTTGGTGACAGTGCAGTGCTCCAAATCGGCGTACACCTGAATGACGTGCTTCTCATCCTCCGTGGTGGTATAGCCCAAATCGATTCGCGTCAGGTCCGAAAAGTCCGGCTCGGTGATCTCAAATTCGTCCTTGAGATAATCCTCAATGTAGGATAGCGCCTGTTCCGTCTGCGTTTGCACAAGGGCTTTGTGCTGCTGATCGGAGAGCATCATACCGCCGTTGCGCGGGTTGGCGTCCAACTGCCGCTGAAACTCTTCCCGGCTGATGGCGCGTCCAACCAGGGGGAATTCCTCGTCCCGCAGATGCACGTCAAACTGCCCGATGCGCTCCACCGTGAATCGGTGGTCATCCTCCAGATAGACAACGCTGCCCTCGGCGCAAATCGGTCTGGTATCCGGTACGTTGCCGGGCTCATCGCGCACCGCACTGGCGGCCTCTTGCTGTTCGGCAGCCCATGCGGGATACTGCTCCAACTCCTGCGGTGTCAAAAAGCGCTGCATCTCGATCAGATAGGCAATGCGCTTGGCTGCGGCCCGCCATGGCAGCCTGCGCTCAAAGCGACCTTCCTCGTTTGTCAAAATCAGCTTCAGTCCGGCAGGGCCATGGTCCACCCAGCCATGAGCACCGCTTTGGTAATCCCATGACCGACCACCGCTACCGTATTCCTTCTTCAAAAAAGCGGCGTGGTCGCCCTGCGTGGTGGTGAACTGATGATAAATACGGAATTTGCTGTTCTCAAAATTGCTGCCCACTGCCAGGGCCAGGTTGATTTCCTCGTCTGTGATAACGCTTCCGTCATCCATCTGCGGGGCATTGTACTCTGCAACAGGCAGGGCAGAGCGAATGACGGTTTCCTGCTTTTCCGGGGTGAGAAAATCATCCTTTTCCAACCTGTCATCTTCCGCGCTTGTCGGTGCACCGTCAGGCAGTTCAAAGGAAAGCTGTTCCTCCACCTGCGGCAGATTCTTCGTGTCGACGGCCGCAATCAGCTCATGCTGTTCAATCAAGTCGTCCAGCGCATTTGCCACCGCACGCCACGACAGCAGCGTTTCCGTGCTGCGGGTCAGATACGCGCCCTGCCAGACAAGCAGGCCATTGTCCTGCCTGTGAAAGCCCACGCGGGTATCATCGGTCAGCAAAAGCTCTGTAAAAATATCCTTGTAGCTTTCCCGCACAAAGCGCAGCCGGTCAATGAGCAGGGGATTCTTATTATAAAATGTAAGATACTCGGCGTTGGCCGCACGGGAAGAGGTCTCCGCCGCCAGCAGCTGCGGCAGCAGCGTGGGCGGAAATTCAGGCAAAGCAAAAGCGGAGGGCGATTGCTCGCTCTCCGCCTTTGCGGGGAATTCTGTCAGATTTCGTACAGCATCGGAAGAATTGTCTCCTCCGCCTTCTTTTTCAGGCTGTTGGTCAGCTGTGCCCAGCCCAGCGGGTTCGTTTTGCGGTCCGGCATCTGGGTGGTCTGCATCAGCTCGCGCAGAGTCTTGTCCACCATCCGCTGTGCTGTCCGTCCGATTCGGCTGCAGCTCGTCAGCAGCGTGCCCTCCAGCATCAGCTGGTCGCAGAGCGTCGGCTCGTTCTGCTCCAGATATTCCAGACGCAGCCTCGCGTAGCGGTTCAGGTACGGGTTCGGCTGGTTCGGCAGGGAAAGGCTCGGAATCAGGTAGCCTTCGCGGTTCTTCGTGTACGTCATGAGTAACGGCCTCCTCTCGGCTGGTCAATTGTGTTGGTGTGCTTTCATTATGGACTGGTTCGTGCTTATTTGCAATGCTGTCACGGTTTAGTCGCAGCACCTCGCGCCTAATGGCGTCCAGCATCGGTTCTGCGGCGGCCTGCAGATAGCCGCCCAGACACAGTGAAATTTGATAGGTGTCGAACTGGCTGACGCTTTGAAACACCGGATAATCCTCGTCCCACATCGGCAGCCCCAACCGCAACTGCGCCATATAGACAGCGCTTTGCGTGACCAGTGCCTGCAAGAGCTGCATCTGCTCGTCAGGCTGCGCCCATTGCAGCGTACTGTCTGCCACATTGCGTTCCAGCATACGGCGGGCACGGTCAGCTTCGTTGGATACGCCATCCTGCGCCAGCGCCGCCAGCCAGTCATCGGATTTGCCTTGCAGAAGCAGCGGGCGCGTTGTGTCCGTGACTTCCCACGGCCCGCCGGTGCGTGTCTGGCTCAATAGTGTGGTATCACCGATGGCAAAGACCGGCTTTGTCACCGCCATGCCCTGTCGGCGCTGCAGCACGGTGATGCTTCTGCTGCCGCGCATGACCAGCCGGTTTGCCTTCGTATTCCAGTATTCCATGCTGGCACAGGCTGCGGCGTCGGGCCGCTGGGCGTGAATCAGCAGTTGGTTCAGATAGGTGGTGTGATAGTTGTGGGCGGCAGTGTACAAAAAGCTCTGCCACGCCTGCGGCGATGCTGTGACCCGCACGGCCTCCTGCCGGGCCAGCTGAAATATATCCTGCGGTTTCGGCATCTTGACACCTACCTTTCTAATTCATCTAAATTGTGCTCCTGTCGCTCAACTTCCATATCATGAAGCTCGGGTAACAGTCGGCTTACATCCTTAAAACCAACTGCATCCACATACAGGGCTTCAGCTTTATCACCATGCTCCATCACAATGAGATCACTGACGGACAAAGACGGCATACTGTTGGCGCAGGGCCGGTCATCATAATTGAAATCACGGAAGCACTTGTCCGGTGTGTAGTCCCGGGGCATGTTTGCCACATAGGCACAGCAGTAATCGGTGGCCTTCAGCTTGTTCTGGGCGTAGTCATAATCCGTAAAGCGATATTCGCAGGTGTAATGTGGAATTTGATATATCAGCAGTCTGTCTAACTTATCACCCGGCTGCGGATGCTCCGGCTCAACATAACAGCCTCTTTTGAAACACTGATTTGCATACTGCTGGATGTGGCAGAAACGGCTACCTACATAAAAGTGCGTATCGTCAACTGTCTGCACGTCTTTCACCAGCTGTGAACCATCCGCGTAGTTTTCAATAATGCGCTGACCGTTGCGCACCTGAAACAACTGCTGCCCATCACGGTTCAGAAACCGTGAGAAGCGAAGTGCGCTGCAAAGCTCCGGTGCATTGGCCCACTCGGTTATGTGGATGTCGTTCCCAACATGTACCTTTGTGTGACCATTTCCTTCCGTGTAGTAGTGAGGCCGGATACGATCTACGCCAACTGCCGTCACAAGCTGCTTTGCCATTTCAATGAGCTGCTTGTCATTGCGGTCTGCAAAGGGACCGCGGTAATCATCACACAGATAATTGACGCCGTTCCGCACCTGCATGATGGTTACTGCACCATCCGGGTCACGACGGTCAATTCCAACAGTCAGGCGCGGGTAGGGAAGATTGGTGCGCTCGTTCCAGGTGTACTCGTTGTTGTAGGGCATTTCTCTCAACTGCTGGTAGCGTTTCATCAAATCAGCCGTATTTGAAAAGAACTCCGTAGGAGCTTGTTCTTCAAACTGTTGCGGAAAGACGTGTGACATGAAATCGGGGATCAGGTAATATCTGTACTCTGCCATTTCAACGCTCCAGACTGGGTTGTTTTTCCGGTATAAGATGGCGGGAGTTTCGTTCCAGAAGCTGCATGATGATTCCTACCATCTGTTCTTGTGTGTAGCCGGTGGGGAAGTAGCGGGCAATTTTGCTGATGCTGATGGTCAGCGTAGGGTCGCGGGGTGGTACACTGGGCTTTTTCGAACCCATGATTTCTAGCAGCTTGCCATGATCCAGCGCACCTTCCTTGCTGGCGGCCTTGAGCTTCTGTGCCTGCGATAACGACGGCGAGCAGGATTGGGATTCAATATAATCGAGGAAATCATTCTGCTCGGTGGAGGTAAGGTAAGATAGCTCTACGGCGGGGTTGAATTTCAAACTGCCGTCGTCGACTTTCTTTTGCAGGTCGGGGACAAGGTTGTTAAGGCGAATGAAGCGTCTGACCTGTGCGCGACTATCGCCCGCTTCTTTGCCCACGATTTCAGCGCTTTCCAACTTCCGCTCAACTTGAGCGGAAGTTAAATCATGACGTGATCCCTGGCGGCTGATAGCTTCCAGCTTCATCGCATACGCCCTAGCCTTCTCCATCGGACTGATATGCTCTCTCTGAATATTGGAATCGACCATGTCAATAATCGCCTGGTCATCATCAATATCCCGCACCTGAACCTTGACTCTATCCAGCCCGGCCCGCTGTGCTGCGTGGAACCGTCTGTGCCCACTGATAATCTCATACCCACCCTCGGCGCGGCGGCGCACGGTCAGGTTGGTGAGCACACCGTTCTCCCGAATGCTGTCCACCAGCTTCTGCATATCCTCATCGTCGCGCACCTCAAACGGATGCCCGACGAACGGATGCAGCTCGGAAAGCGGCACCTCTGTGACCAAATCGCCGCTTTCCCGCTGCCTGTCAGCCTCCGAGGAAAACATATCATCGATTGAGGGCATCTTCATCGCGTTCAAAAACTTGTTCTTCGCGGCCATAGCCGGATACCTCCTTCGCAAATTCAATATAGGCCTTTGCACTGTTGCTTTTCGGGTCGTACAGAATCGTCGGCTCTGCATTGGCCTGGCTCTCCTGTACCTTCACGTTTCTGGGAATCTCCGTTGTGAAAACGTGAATCTTATTGCCGTAGGTGCTGCGGACCTGCCCGCAGTAGTGGTCGGAAACATTCGTGTGCTCGGTCATCGTCAGCAGGATGCCCTTCACGCGCAGTCCGGGGTTGATTTTACGCTGCACATTCGCAATAGAGGACGTCAGCTGCGACATGCCCACAACGGAGAATGGCTGCGCCTGCATCGGGATAATAATTTCATTGGCGGCGGCCAGCGCATTAGTCAGCAGCAGGCCGACAGAGGGGGAGCAGTCGATCAGGCAGTAGTCGTACTGGCTGTTGTACTGCTCCAGGCAGGCTTTTAGCAGTACCTCACGGCACATCATCGTGCCCATCGCCAGCTCAAAGCCCGCCAGCCGCAGGTTGGACGGGATAAAATCCACCCGTGCGGCAGCCTCCTTGCGTCCGGTCTGGTAGATACACTCCCGATTTCTAATCGGCTTTTCGCAGGAGGTCTTCATCAGCAGCTCCGTAATGGTTTGGTCAAGGTCCTTTTCTGGTGGGATACCGCAGTAGCAGGAAAGATTGCCCTGCGGGTCAAAGTCCACCATCAGGACGCGGTAGCCCTGCTGGGTCAGGGCAATGCCGAGGTTATACGTTGTGGTCGTTTTCCCCGTGCCGCCCTTCTGATTTGCGATTGCGATTGTTTTCATCTTGTTTCCTCCAAAATATCATCCATGCTGATGCAGTGTGCGCGGTATTCCTGCATGTACTGCACCAGCGTGTCGTTGTAATCCTTGCCCACCGGCGGCGGGCGGTCCTCCACGGCTTTGCCGCTGCCTGCAAGGTGCGCAATAATATCCTGCGTCCGGGTCCGCCCTGCGTTGTCATTGTCCAGGCAGAGGACGATTTTGCGGACTGCCGGGAAATACTTCAAAAACGCATCCAGCGCCGCATAGTCCGTACCGCCCAGTGCCAGGTAGTGGACGCCGCGCCACGGCTCCGCGTGCTGCATGAGCTTGAGTGACGCGCCGGACATGGCATCGATGGGCGCTTCGTAGACCTCAACCGTGTCGGCCTTAGTGCTGGCCTGTATGTAGAACGGGTAAATTTTCTTGCTTCCGGGAATATCACGCCGGAATTGCAGCTGCGTGCAGCCGCGCAAGCTGCCGCCTTTCGCAACACCCTCACCGTCGCGCCCAACAAATACGCAGTTTGGGTGATTTTTGAAGCTGGTCTGGTACAAAATGCCCTCCTTACGGCAGAACGCCAGTACATTAGGGTGGATACAGCGCCCACGCAGGTACGCCATAGCTGCATAGCTGTTTGTGTCCGACTCGGGCAGCTTGAAATCTCGCGGTGCTTCCGGTTCAGCGCGCGGCTGCGGCAGGCTTACAGGTTGGGAAGAATGAATGACGCCGCCTTGGATGCGGTTGATCTCCCGCACAGCCTCAACATAGGGCACCTTCTCGACATCGACCAGATATTTCAGCGCAGTGCGCCCGCGCAGGCCGATGCAGTGCCAGCACCAAAGGCTGTCCTTGCTGATAGTCAGCGAACTGTGTACCTTGTGGCGGTATTCCTTGCCCACGAGCTTCAGGTTGCCTGGCTCAACGAGTTTGAAGTAGGTCAGCAGGTCCAGCTCCTTCGCCCGCGCGATTTCTTCCTTCGTCACCCCGGCCATACTCTACACCCCGTATTCTGTTTTTCAATCTGTTTTCTGTATCGTTCTAATCAGTCTAATTACTATCAGTCTTATTTGCGTGTGATAATCACATCTCCAGAAGTGTGAAAATCACACTTCAAGAAATGTGATTTTCACATTTCTTGATTTATGACGAAACAGCAAAGTTTTTTACATAAATCAAGCTGGGCTTTCCCAGTCCCTGGCGCTTGCGTTCAATGAGTCCAGCATCCTTTTCCAGCTCGAGCATCAGGCGGCAAGCCTTCTGGTTGGCACAGCTCAGGGCCTCAATGATTTCCTCAGTGGTGAAGATGATGTAGACCCTGCTCTGCTCATCCAGCCAGTGATTCTTGACCGACAGGCTCATGCGGTCCAGCAGGATACCGTACAGGACCTTGGCATCGGTGGACAGCGGCTTGAACTGCGGGTCTGTGAACAGCACCTTGGGAATGCGATAGAACGAGAACTGCTCGGCCTGACTGCCGTAAAAGTAGTCAAATTGCATGGTTGCTTCTCCACAAAGCGCGCACTCGAATAAACCTGACAGAATACCGTGCTTTTGGCATCCTAACCGGGCCTTATAAATAAGGTTGTGTGTGGCATTTTACCGTTCCAGCTCCTGCTGGCTCTGGGTATGCTCGTGGGCATGGCCCCAGGTTTTCAGCAGAGAAAAAATCGTGTTCTGCATCTGCTCCGGCGTATAGCCGGGAGGGAAGAACCTCTGTACGTCAGATTGATTCAAGAAAAACTTCTGACGTTGATTGGGCTTCTGTTCGGTGAGCAGGGTATGCAGGTAGTGCTCCGTCAGCGTGCCGCTCTGGCTCATCTCTTTTAGGCGGCGGGACTGCACCAGAGAGGGCGTGGCCTCGCAAAGCTCCATTTCAGCTTGCAGCCACCGCTGGTGCTCCGGTGTCATGTAGGAGATCTCTACTGCGGGGTTGAACGCCATCCGGGATTCGTCGACCATTTGCAGAATGGGGGAGATGAGATAGGTCAGGCGGATGTAACGCTGTATTGTCCGCGCACTATCTGACGAGCTTTCAGCAAGAACTCCGTCAGTCCGCAACTTCGTGCCAAGTTGGCACGAAGTTGCCCGTCCCTGATGCTTCATCGCATCCATCTTCATTTTATACGCAAACGCCTTCTCACTCGGCAGCACATGCTCGCGCTGGATATTGCTGTTCACCATTAAAATGGTAGCTTCATCATCCGTCAGCTCCTGCACGCGGACCGGCACCTTCTCAATACCCAGCTCCCGGCAGGCCTCGCAGCGGCGGTGTCCGCTGATAATCTCATAGCCGTCCTCGGGCCTGCTTCGCACAATCAGCGGAACAATAACACCGCTTTCCCGGATGCTGTCCACCAGTTCGTTCATCTCCATATCCTTGCGGACATGGAACGGATGGTTGGCAAAGGTGTGCAGCTGCGCAGGGGAAACGTTCAATTCCAGGCTATTCGGCATGATTTATCCCTTCTTTCCTTCCTTTATCAGTCATAAAGCAAAATATATTTATAAAATTCGTACATTTCTATTGACATTCTCGGTGCAGTCAGTTATAATAATCAAGCTGATTCGAGACAGCCCGGTTGACCGGGTGTAGCGCAGTTTGGTAGCGCGCT
>OLPH01001071.1_pt1 | contig 29111 bp, 30 predicted proteins | sample 1672951 | NCBI WGS metagenome assembly OLPH01 (sample SAMEA3136740, study PRJEB25190) | human gut metagenome | reverse complement strand
TATTAAAGAGAGTCACACCTTGAAAGGTAGCGGCGAATAGTGTATGATGGAAAATAGTTTAAGTACATTTTCAGATTTCGTGTACAGCGAGAGGCAGGATGGAGATAGATGTTAGAATTTCCGATTAAACGCACGATTATTATTGATGATTCCAAAAAGAAGAAGCGAGGCCGCAAGAAGAAGGGCGATGGTGAGAAGACCGTCATCCATGGCACGGTCAATCTGCCCAAGAAGGAACCGCTGAAGAAGCTGGATCCGCTTCCGAAGAACGCCAAGAACCTGGTCATCGTCGAATCGCCGGCCAAGGCCAAGACGATTGAACGCTTTTTAGGCAGCGGCTATAAGGTCATGGCCAGCCGCGGTCACCTGCGCGATCTGCCGCGCAACCAGTTCGGCGTCAATATCGAAGACGGCTTCGTACCGACGTATACCAATATGTGGGACAAGCGCAAGCTCATTGAAGATTTGCAGAACGAATACATCCGCTCGAAAAAAGTCTATCTGGCAACGGACCCGGACCGCGAAGGAGAAGCCATTTCCTGGCATTTGGCCCATTTGCTGGAAATCGATCCGCACGATAAGTGCCGCATCATGTTCCACGAAATTACTAAGAAAGCCATCCTCGAGGCCATCAAGGACCCGGAACCAATCGATTTGAAGAAAGTCGACGCCCAGCAGGCCCGCCGCGTCCTGGACCGCATCGTCGGCTATAAATTGAGCCCTCTCCTGTGGAAGAAAGTCTGCAAGGGCCTCAGCGCCGGCCGTGTCCAGTCCGTCGCCGTCCGCCTCATCTGTGAACGGGAAGAAGCCATCAAGGCCTTTGTACCGGAAGAATATTGGACCGTCAGCGGGACCTATACGACGGAAGACGGCCTGACGTTGCCAACGGAACTGACCAAGATCGACGGCAAGAAGGCGGAAATCCCGACACAGGAGGCAGCCGAAACCATTGCTCACGACCTGACCTGGGAAAGCCGCGGCGAAACGCACGACCCCGATATGATTGTAAAAGTCGAAAAGCGCAAGCGCAAACGCCAGCCCCAGCCACCGTTCACGACGTCGACGATGCAGCAGGAATGTGTCAGCAAGCTCAATTTCGGTGCCAAGAAGACTATGATGCTGGCTCAGCAGCTCTATGAAGGCCTCGATATGGGCGACCAGGGCCATGTCGGCCTCATCACCTACATGCGTACAGACTCGGTCCGCATCAACGACGACATGGTCCAGGCTGCGCGGGAATTCATTACGTCGAATTATGGCGAAGAATATATCCCGGAAAAGCCCCGCGTCTACAAGACCAAGCAGACCAGTCAGGATGCGCATGAAGCTATCCGTCCGACGTCGCTGGAACTGACGCCGTACAAGGTGTCGGAATTTCTGTCCCGCGACCAGCTGCGCCTGTATACCTTCATTTGGAACCGCTTCCTGGCCAGCCAGATGGAATCGGTCGAAACGGAACACATGGCCATCATCATTGAGAGCGGCCGCTATGAACTGCGGGCTGCCGGCTACAAGGTCCTGTTCAAGGGCTTTACGGAACTTTACGCCAAAAAGGACAAGACCCTGGCCGAACTGCCGCACATCTCAGCCAATACCGTCGTCCACAACCAGGCCGTCACGCCGCAGCAGCATTTTACCCAGCCGCCGGCGCGCTATACCGAAGCCAGCCTGATCAAGACGCTGGAAGAAAAGGGTATTGGCCGGCCGAGTACGTATGCGCCGATCATGGATACCATCCAGAACCGCAATTACGTAGAAAAGAAGGACAAACAGTTCGTCCCGACAGAACTGGGCGTCATCATCGTCGATTTACTGAAAAAATATTTCGCCCAGATCATCAACGTCGGCTTTACGGCCCACATGGAAGAAGAACTGGACGCCATCGAGCAGGGCCAGGATACGTACCGCCACGTCCTGCAGGAATTTTATGATATTTTCAAACCGGAAATGGACGAAGCCGAAGAAAAGATGGAAAAAGTCACTATTTCCGGCCAGGATTCGGGACAGGTCTGTGAACTCTGCGGCGCGCCCATGGTCTATAAATTCGGCCGGTTCGGCAAGTTCCTGGCCTGCTCCAATTTCCCGGAATGTCGCAATACCAAGGCCATTGTCGAAGATTTGGGCATTACCTGTCCCAAGTGCGGCAAGGGGACGCTCATCAAGCGTAAGTCCAAGCGGGGCCGCGTCTTCTACGGCTGCAGCCAGTATCCGGAATGTGATTTCGTCCTCTGGAACCAGCCTGTCGACAAGAAATGCCCTGTTTGCGGCAGTATCATGATCGTCAAACATTATAAAAAAGGGCCTGATAAGATTTTCTGCAGCAATGCAGAGTGTGAAAACCATAAAAAAGGTGAGGTAGTGAATGAAGAATAGTGTCTTAGTCATCGGTGCCGGCCTGGCCGGTTCAGAAGCTGCCTGGCAGCTCGTCCGCCGCGGCATCCCGGTGGAACTCGTCGAAATGCGGCCGGTCAAATCGTCGCCGGCACACCATACGGAATATTTTGCCGAACTCGTCTGCAGCAACTCCCTGCGGGCAGCCAATATCGAAAACGCCGTCGGCCTCTTGAAGGAAGAAATGCGTCGTCTGGGCTCGCTCATCATGGACGCAGCCGATACGCACCGCGTCCCGGCTGGCGGCGCCCTGGCCGTCGACCGCGTCCCTTTCAGCCAGTATGTGACGGAAAAACTCAAGGATCATCCTTTGGTCACTATCCGTCATGAAGAAGTGACGGAACTGCCGGATGACCAGATCTGCATCGTCGCCAGCGGCCCTCTGACCAGTGACGCCCTGGCTGATACCATCCGCCGCCTGACGGGGGAAGACTATTTCCATTTCCATGATGCCGCAGCGCCTATCGTCGCCGTCGACTCCCTGGACATGACTAAGGTCTACCGCGCGGCCCGTTACGGCAAGGGCGGGGCAGACTATCTGAACTGCCCCTTTACCAAAGAAGAATATGAAGCCTTCTGGCAGGCCCTGACGACGGCTGAATGTGCTGCGCTCCACGAATTTGAGAAGGACGACAGTATCTTTGAAGGCTGTATGCCTATCGAAGTCATGGCCGGCCGCGGCATCGACACCATGCGTTATGGCCCGATGAAGCCCGTCGGCCTGGAACTGCCCGGTACGGGTGAACTGCCTCATGCCGTCGTCCAGCTCCGTCAGGATAATGGCAGTGCCACGCTGTACAATATCGTCGGCTTCCAGACGCACCTCAAGTTCCCCGAACAGAAGCGGGTCTTTTCTATGATCCCCGGCCTGGAACACGCCGAATTTGTCCGCTACGGCGTCATGCATCGCAATTCCTACATCAATTCGCCGGAACTGCTCTTGCCAACGCTGCAGCTGCGCAAGCAGCCGAATCTCCTCTTTGCCGGCCAGCTGACCGGCGTCGAAGGCTACTTGGAATCGGCAGCTATGGGCCTTTTGGCCGGTGTCAATGCAGCCCGCCTCCTGCAAGGGGAAGACGGCCTGGCCTTTTCCAGGCGCACGGCCATGGGCGGCCTGAGCCAATATATCTCCAGCGGCCCGAACGACCATTTCCAGCCGATGAATATCAACTTCGGCCTCATGGAACCGCTGGGCATCAAGAAGCGCATGAAGAAGAAAGAAAAGAACGCCCTGCTGGCTCAGCGGGCGCTCGATGAAATCGAACAAATGAAGGGGGATTACCCATGTCTGAATTAATGTCTACTGAATTCCACGCTACTACGATATGTGCCGTCCAGCGCGACGGCAAGACGGCCATTGCCGGTGACGGCCAGGTCACGATGGGCAACGCCGTCATCATGAAGGGGACGGCCCAGAAAGTCCGCCGCCTTTACCACGGCAAGATCATCAGCGGCTTTGCCGGTTCCGTCGCCGATGCGTTCACCTTATTCGACCATTTCGAAGCGAAATTGAACGAACACAACGGCAACCTCGTCCGCAGTGCCGTTGAACTGGCCAAGGACTGGCGGTCCGACAAGATTCTCCACAAACTGGAAGCCCTGCTCCTGGTTGCAGACAGCCAGCGCATCCTGCTCATTTCCGGCAACGGCGAAGTCATCGAACCGGACGACGGCGTCCTGGCCATCGGTTCCGGCGGCAACTACGCCCTGGCTTCGGCACGGGCCCTCATGCAGAACACGGACCTGTCGGCCCGGGACATCGCTGAAAAGTCCCTGCACATCGCAGCGGACATCTGCGTCTACACCAACCATAATGTCATTGTCGAAGAAATCTAAGAAAGAGGTATTTCCATGGAAAAAACAGAATTGACGCCAAAACAGATCGTGGCGGAACTGAATAAATACATCGTCGGCCAGAGCGGAGCCAAGAAATCCGTTTCCATCGCCCTGCGCAACCGCTGGCGCCGCAAACGCCTGAGTGAAGACATGCAGGATGAAATCATCCCCAAGAACATCCTGCTCATCGGCCCGACCGGTGTCGGCAAGACAGAAATCGCCCGCCGCCTGGCCAAGCTCGTCGGCGCACCGTTCATCAAAGTCGAAGCGACGAAATATACGGAAGTCGGCTATGTCGGTCGCGACGTCGAACAGATGATTCGCGACCTCGTGGCCAACGCCATCCGCATGGTCCAGGAACAGGAAAGCCAGCGCTATGAAGAAAAGGCGGAAAAAGAAGCCAACAAGCGCATCCTTCAGGTCTTCTGGCCCAAGAAATCCATCAAGGAAAAGGTCAAGAACCCGATGGACGTCTTCTTCAGCAGCGATGATGATGACGACGATACGCCGGAAGAACCGAAGCAGCTCGAAGAACCGAAGTCCGACCGCCGCCAGAAGATGCTTGAAGATATTTGCGCCCACAAGATGGACGACCGGGAAATCGAAGTCGAAGTGGCTGAACAGAACCAGGGTTTCCAGGGCATCCTGACGGGCAATTCGACGGAAGAACTAACCAATAACTTCCAGGAAATGCTGGGCAGCATCATGCCGAAAAAGAAGAAGAAAAAGAAGATGACCGTCGCCAAGGCCCGGGAAATCTTCAAGGAAGAAGAATTGGAAAAATGCCTGGACATGGACATCATCGTCGATAAAGCCATCGAAGCGACAGAAGAATCGGGCATCGTCTTCATCGACGAATTTGATAAGATCGCTGAAAAAGGCCACGCCAACGGGCCGGACGTCTCCCGAGAAGGCGTACAGCGCGACATCCTGCCCATCGTCGAAGGGGCCACGGTCAATACGAAATACGGCCCGGTCAAGACGGACCACATCCTCTTCATCGCTGCCGGTGCCTTCCACGTTTCCAAGCCGAGCGACCTCATTCCGGAACTGCAGGGCCGCTTCCCGATCCGCGTCGAACTCCAGTCCCTGACAGTCGACGATTTCCGTCGCATCCTGACTGAACCGAACCAGTCCCTGGTCAAACAGTACAAGGCCCTCTTGGAAACAGACGGCGTCACCCTGGAATTTACCGATGACGGCATCGACTCTATTGCCGAATACGCATACCGCGTCAATTTAGAAACGGAAAACATCGGCGCCCGCCGGCTGCACACGATTTTGGAAAAAATCCTCGAAGACGTAGCTTATGAAGCACCGGACATCGACGAAAAACACATCGTCGTCAACAAGGGATTCGTTTCGGGCAAACTGAACGACGTCGTCCAGAACGTCGATTTGAGCCATTATATTTTATAAAGCGGAGGTACTATGAACCGACCTTATGCGAAATTAACGATTACGAAAAAGGGGGAACGGGCTGCCCGCAGCGGCCACCCCTGGGTATATGGCGAAGAAGTGACCCATGTCGAGGGTACGTACCAGACCGGGGACATCGTCGATGTCTACAGCGATAAAGACCGCTACCTGGGGACGGGTTTTGCCAATGATATTTCCAAGATCCGCGTGCGCATCGTGTCGCGCAATGCCAACGACCGCTTCGACGAAGCTTTCTGGCAGCGCCGGGTCAAGTACGCCCTGGACTACCGCAGGACGGTCATGGGTGAGAAGGACTTCGCCTGCTGCCGCCTCATCTTCGGTGACGCTGACGATATGCCGGGACTGACGGTGGACCGCTACAACGATGTCCTCGTCGCCCAGGCCTTGTGCTACGGCATGGATCAGGTAAAACCGGTCATCTTCAAAGCCCTCGTCGATGAATTGGCTGCCATGGGCGTCACCATCCGCGGCATTTACGAACGGAATGACGTCAAGGTCCGTAAACTGGACGGCATGGAAGAGTATAAAGGCTGGTATGAAGCGGACTTCCTGCCTCAGCCGGGCAGCGTCTTGACGACGATTGACGAAAACGGCATCCTCTATGATGTAGACGTCGAAAATGGCCAGAAGACGGGCTTCTTCCTGGACCAGAAATACAACCGCCTGGCTGTTGCCAAAATCGCCGCCGGCAAACACGTCCTGGACTGCTTCACCCATACCGGGGCCTTTGCCCTCAATGCGGCCAAGGGCGGGGCAGCCAGCGTCACGGCTGTCGATATTTCCCAGGAAGCCGTTGACATGACTAACGAGAACATCCGCCGCAACGGCTTGGAAGCCATCGTCACGGCCAAGCAGGCCAACGTCTTTGACCTCTTGACCGACCTGGCCGACCACAAGTGCCACGACTATGACTTCATCATCCTCGACCCGCCGGCCTTCACCAAGTCGGGCCATACCGTCCGCAATGCCATCCGGGGCTATAAAGAAATCAACTTGAAAGCTATGAAACTCCTGCCCCGCGGCGGTTACCTGGCGACCTGCTCGTGCTCGCGCTTCATGCGCGACGACCTGTTCCGCCAGATGCTCCACGATGCCGCCAAAGACGCCGGTGTCCGCCTCCGCCAAATCGAAGGACGCCAGCAGTCGCCGGACCATCCCATCCTCTGGAACGTCCCGGAAACGAATTACCTGAAATTCTATTTGTTCCAGGTCGTATAATGTTAAAAAGGCGCTGCCTTCGTGTGACAGCGCCTTTTTTTATTCTGCGAAATGCGTATGTTTGACCCGCCAGGCTGTCATCTTGTTGAATAGCCAGAAGCCATAGATGCCCAGCGTGATGAAAGTGAAGAACCACCATTTGATGTAGCTGCCGAAGAGTTGCAGACCTGTTCCATCAAAAGTGAGACGCTGGCCGTCGATGATTGTATTGCGGCAGATCCAGCGGCGAAACATGACTTCGCCCCAAGGGTAGGCGATTCCGAACGTACAAATCGTAATGATGACTAAGATGAGGCCATAGCCGATAAATCCGAGTACAGACCCTTCAAATTTCGGTTCCCTTTGTAATAACATAACAAGCCTCCTTTATGATATGTATAGAAATATGATACCATATTTTTTGTTTGACCGATAGGAGGAAAGCATGGTAAAATAAAAAAGTACTTGCGAGTGTGGCGGAATGGCAGACGCACCAGACTTAGGATCTGGCGCCTCACGGCGTGAGGGTTCAAGTCCCTCCACTCGCACCACCAATAGGGGCTGTCGCATGAAGCTTTTTGCTATCATACGAGGCCTTTTTTCTTAAATGTTTGAGGTTTGATGTATGATGTTTGAGGTAATGGCTTTTAAATTTTGTCCCATCCACATCAAACTTTCAACTTCAAACTCAAAAAAGGCGCTGTCTTCGTGCGACAGCGCCTTTTGTATTATGCTCGTGTAAAAATTCACAATATTCCCAATTGCTATTGGCAAGGCCTGGCTAAATATGATATACTACGCGTGACACAGAAGGCAGGTTCTTTTTCAGCGCCGGATTGGTACCGGGAACGGGCGGATACTGGCGCGGACCGGCCGTGTTTTTGTGTCTGTTTGCTTGTTTGCGACTTGTATCTTGCGAGAGAGCGAGAACGGAGGAAAATCATGGGAAAACAGAATGCAGCTGGCACCATGCCGGCACAGCGCACTTTTTTGTCGATCCGGCAGTTGACAGTTGCCGGTTTTTTGTCGGCCATTACGATTTTTTTAGGCCTTACGGGCTATGGCTTCATTCCGCTGGTCATCATGAATGCGACTATCCTTCATATTCCGACGATTATCGGCAGCCTGACGGCAGGCCGCAAGGTCGGCATGATTGTCGGCTTCATGTTCGGCATTTTTTCTTTTATCCGGTCTTTACAGGCGCCAAGTGCCTTGCTCTTGTTTGCCGTTCAGTATAACGTCGTTGCCGATGCCTTCATCTGTATCATACCGCGCATCCTCATCGGCGTCATTGCTTTTGAAATCTATCGACATCTGAAAATCCGCGAAGTATGGCGTATTGCCATTACGGCAGTCTTGACGACGGTCTGCCATACGATTCTCTTCCTCGGGTCCTTTACGGCCATCGTCGGCGTCCCCTATGCTGAAGCGCAGGGTATTCCCTTCATGAATGTCATCAACATCATGCTGGGCATCACGGCCGTCAATGGTATCCCGGAAGCCATCGTATCGGGCCTCATCATCACTCCTATCGTCATGGCCTTGCACCGCGCCGGCTTGAAAGTCGCGTAAGGGGCGGGGCGCGTGGCTGTTTCGGCTGTCATGCACATGTGGGGGTATCCCTGTTTGAAGTTTGATGTTTGGAGCGATGGCTTTTAAATTAAAGACCATCCGCTAGCCACTAGCTGCTAACCACTTAAAAGGGTCTGTCGCACGTGCGACAGGCCCTTTTTTCCATTCCCTGAAATTAGTTAATGCGAAAAGGGGCGCAATGTGATAAAATATGGAATTGATGACTGTTCAACTAAGACAGAATATGCGAAAGGAATAGAAAGGATTTGTTATGGCTTCGATTTTTTCTCCATTAACTAAAAATATAGGGATTGATTTAGGGACGTCTACAACTCAGGTCTATGTGGAGGGCCGGGGCATCGTCCTGTCTGAACCATCGGTCATGGCGACGGACGAACGGAACAGCAAGATCATTGCTGTCGGCCGGGCCGCCGAAGACTTGTTATCCCGGTCACCGGAAACGGTGAAGCTCCATCGGCCGCTGGTCCACGGCGTCATCGCCGATTACAGTGTTACCCGGACCATGCTGGGCTATATCCTCAGCAAGTGCGTCCGCAGTGTCCAGCGCCTGCGCATTATGATCGGCGTGCCGTCGGCAGCGTCGAATGTCGAGAAGCGGGCCGTCATGGAAGCGGTCTACCAGGCCGGCGCGAAAGAAGCCTTTTTGATCGAAACGGCAGCGGCGGCTGCCCTCGGCGTCAACCTGCCCGTCTATGACCCGGTCGGCAACATGGTCATCGACATCGGCGGCGGTACGACTAATGTGGCCATGCTGTCCCTGGGGGGCATCGTCGTTTCCAAGTCGCTCCACTTGGGCAGCCTTGATTTCAATGCGGCCATCAAAGATTATCTGCGCTATCAGTACGATATCGTCACGGACGATACGACTATCGAGGAAATGAAAGTGACCAATGGTTCGGCGATCCTGCCTTTAGATGACCGGGGCTATTACTTCATGGGCCGCGGCCTCGACGACGGTCTCCAGCGGGAAATGGCCATCAAATCGAGTGAGCTCTACCACGTCATCGGCAAGCCCCTTATCAAGATCCTCGACCTGGTCAAGGATGTCCTGCGGGAAACGCCGCCAGAACTGGCAGCGGACATCATGGAACACGGCATCGTCCTCACCGGCGGCGGCGCCAAGCTCAAGGGCATGGACCAGCTCTTTACGCAGGAACTGGGCGTGCCGGTCATGGTGGCCCCGGAACCGGAACTGGCCGTTGCCAAAGGCACGGGCATTGCCGTCGCGGATCGTGATAAGTTATCGGCCCTCGTCGAAGGGGCTCAGCGTATATATAGGAGGAGATTTTAAAATTGTTTTCGTTCGGTAAAAGAAGCGTCGTCTTCGTACTCATCTTATTCATCGTCATTGCGCTTGTCGGCTGGGCCTGGCGCCAGCGCGATTCCCTGCCGTTCATCACCAAGCCGCTGATGACGATCATGTCGCCTTTTGAATACGGTGCCAGCCGCGTCATGGACTCCTTGACGTCGAGCATCCACATTGTCGACATCAGCCTGAAAAACCGCATTGAATGGGAATCGCTGGAAAAAGAAAATGCCGACCTCAAGAGCCGGACTGTCGACTACGATGAAGTCGTAGCCGAAAACGACCGCCTGCGGGCGCTCCTCAATTTCAAATCGTCCCACAACCAGTACCAGCTTCTGGCTGGGTCCGTCATTTCACGTGACTATGGTACGTGGACCAATACGATGATCATCGACGTCGGCAGCGGTGAAGGCGTCGAAAAGGATATGCCTGTCATCACGCCGAGCGGCGTCGTCGGCTTCATCAGCGATGTCTATCCTCATTCGGCTCGGGTCCAGCTCCTGACCGACCCGCGGACGAGCATCGGCGCTATCGTCCAGCGTCCGGAATCGCGGGTATCCTCTGTCGTCCGCGGTAACGGCAACGTACCGACGGAACCGCAGTTTGTCAACATCGCCAAGGACGCAGATATCCTGGAAGGGGATACACTGGTCACGTCGGGCTTCGGCTCTATCTACCCGAAGGGCCTGCCCATCGGTACCATCGTGTCGATCCATCAGAATGAAAATGATTTCGTAAAATATGCCGTCATTCGTTCCAGCGTCGATTTCTCCAAACTGGAAGAAGTCTTCGTCATCTTGAAGTCGGCCGACACCGGGTCTTATGAAAAACCGGAGGTTACGCCGAAACTCGTACCGCAGACGAATCGCGACAAAGTAGAAGGGATTAAAGGAGCCGCAGCCTTATGAAGAAACTGAACTGTATCATGACGGCTTTCATCGTCTTCATTTTGCAGAGCGCTGTCCTGCCTTTTATGTTTAACGGTGTGAGCCAGCCGAACCTCATCTTCGTCTTCGTCGTCCTCATGGCCCTCCATCACGGCCAGCGCATCGGCATCATCACGGCCCTGCTGGGCGGCTTTTGTCAGGACGTCATCATCGGCAATTTCTTTGGGATGCACCTCCTGGTCTACCTCATCGTAGCCCTGGTCTGCAGCTACCTGGGCCGGGATATCGACAAGGACCAGTGGGTCCTGACGCTGCTCATCGTCCTGGGCGCGACGGAAGTCGGCCTGGCCCTGACCTGCGGCTTCCTTTTTCTGGCCGGCCAGTACATCAATATTGCCGCCTACTTATTGGAATTCAGCATACCCATGCTTGTTTATCACGGGATCCTGGCCCTGCCCGTAGACCACATCGTCTGGCACTTGCGCCGTGAAGATGCTTTTTACGGGTTTCCCGGCTATCGCTGGTAAATGAAGGAGATTAATTTATGCTTGAAGCGTTACTGAAAAAGAAAAATCAAGATGGCCGCTTCCGGTATCTCTACTGGATCATCATCGTGATTTTCATCATACTCGTCAGCCGGCTGGTCTATTTACAGCTCTTTGCCGGCGAATATTACCACACTCTGGCCGAAGGGAACCGCCTGCGGGCTATTCCTATCGCAGCGATGCGCGGCATCATGTACGACCGCAATGGCCAGATCCTGGTCGGCTCGCGGCCGAGCTTCATGGTCACGTATGTACCGCCTAAAGAAGGCATGAGTGACGAAGAACTGCAGAAACTGGCAGGCATCCTCAACATGCCCAAAGATAAATTGCGGGAAAAGGTCCAGAAAGTCAAGAGTTCCTATGTGCCGACGGTCCTGGCCAATGATTTGACCCAGGATATCGTCACCAAAATCGAAGAACAGCGCAATGACCTGCCTGGCGTCTCTGTCGACGTCCAGCCGATCCGCTATTATCCTTATAAGATGATGGCCGCTCAGGTTTTCGGTTATGTCGGCCAGATCGATGAAGAAGATGCCAAGCGCCTGAAAGGCGTCGAAGGCGTGTCCAACATCACCCAGATCGGCCGGGCTGGCCTGGAAGCTTATTATGACGACCTCCTGCGCGGCAAGGACGGCGGCCGTCAGGTCGAAGTCGATGCGGCCGGCAGCCCGGTCAAGGAAATGGAACGGAAGGAACCCGTCGCCGGCCATAATATGCACTTGACCATCGACCTCTACCTGCAGCAGGCTACGGAACGGGCCATGGACCGCCAGATTGCCAATGGCATCGGCACCCACGGCATCGCCGCCGTCGCCGTCGACCCCAACACGGGCGCTGTCCTGGCCATGGCCAGCCGCCCGGCATACGACCCGAACTGGTTCACCCGGGGCATTACGGAAAAGGAATGGTCCCTCATCAACGACAATCCCAACCACCCCATGGAAAACCGCGTCATTGCCGGTGAATATCCGCCAGGTTCGACGTTTAAGCTGATCACCGGGTCGGCCGCTTTGGAATTGAAGAAAGTCACGCCTGATGAAATGATCTTCGACAGTGGCCGTCACTGGTTAGTCGATATGCGCAACGCCGGTGGCGAAGCCCTGGGCTGGATCAACTTCGTCGAAGCCCTGGCCAAGTCCGATAACGTATACTTCTACGAAATGGGCCGCCGCGTCGGCATCGACGAACTGGCAAAATACGCCCGCATGTTCGGCATGGGCAAGAAAACGGGCATCGCCCTGCGCGGCGAAGCACCGGGCCTGGTCGCCAGTGCGGAATATAAGAAGAAGAATTTCCACGATGAATGGTACCTCGGCGATACATTCAACTCGGCTATCGGCCAGGGCTTCCAGCTGGTCACGCCGCTCCAGGCAGCGATGATCGTCAGCGAAGTCGCCAACGGCGGCATCCAGTACCGGCCGTTCATCGTCAGCCGTATCGACAATCTCGACGGCACGCCATATAAGATCTTCGCACCGGAACAGGTCGGCACCTTGTCCGTATCCAAATCGACGCTGGACCTGGTCCGCGAAGGGATGCGTAACGTTGCCGAAGAATCCGGTACTGCCGGTTCCTTGTTCGCAGGCTTCCCGATTCAGGTCGCCGGCAAGACAGGGACGGCGGAAAACTTCGGCGGCACGGACCATGGCTGGTTCGTCGCCTATGCGCCGTATGAACATCCGCGCATCGTCATCGCCGTCCTGACGGAACAGGGCGGGTTCGGCTCCCTGTCGTCCGGCCCGATTGTCCGTTCCATGCTGGAAGCGTACTTCCACGTCGGCGAATATGCCGAAGGCGCACCGAAGGATAAGGACAAGAACGGCAAAGATACCAAAGCCGATAAGAACACCCACGATGGGAAGGGTGACAGTCAGCACGACAGTGATGACCGGTAAGCGCCGGTGACGGCTGCATCCCATCAGAAAGGAAAGTGATTTCATGTCCCAGCTCATCGCCATCGCATCCGGCAAGGGCGGCGTCGGCAAGACCTTGATCACGGCGGCCTTGTCCGTCCTCTTGCAGCGCCGGGGCCATCGCGTCCTGGCGGCCGATGCCGATATGGGGTTGCGCAACCTGGACCTGCTCTTCGGTCTGGACGGCGCCATCCATTACGATGCCAGTCAGGCGGCGCGGGGCAAGTGCCTGCCCGGCCAGGCCCTGTTGACGGTCGTGCCGGGACTGGATTTCCTGCCGGCCAGCCAGAAACGGACCTGGGAGCGGGTCGATATCCCGTCATACCAGTATGTCCTGGAGTCGCTATCTGCTTCTTATGACTATACGCTCATCGACTGCCCGCCTGGCCGCGATGGCGCCTATAAGGCGGCGACGGCCCTGGCCGATGACATCTTGTTCGTCGTCGGACCGTCGCCGTCATCGCTACGCGATGTGTCCAGGCTCATGCAGTATTGCGACCGGCAGAAGCGTTTTCACTACGACGTCATCCTCAATAATTTTTACGCCGACGGCCTCATCACCGCCGATACGGCCCAATCGTGCTTGCAGACCGGCCACCTCGCCGGTCTCTTGCCGCATGATGAAGGCATCGACCGGGCTGCCGGAGAAGGGCGGATTGCCAGCGTATCGGAATCGCTGCCGTTCTGTCAGGCCTTGTCGGCGACGGCAGACTGGCTGGAAACGGGGCAGGCCATCAACACGGCCGCGTTGACGGCCTTACTGCCGAAGCAGCTGGCCCGGCCTGTTTCATCGGGCCTGTCACTGCGCCGCCGTCGTCAGGAATGTCAGAATTGGCGCCACTATCGTCGATAGGAGAGAGAAATGTTTATTCAACGCGAATGGAAAAACTTAGATAAAGTCCTGCTCATCGTGAGCTTCCTCATCGTCTGCATCAGCCTGTGTATCATCGGCAGTGCGACGCATATCAACAAAGGGGCCATCAATTACGACTTCGTCGCCAAGCAGGGGGCGGCTTTCGTCGTCGACTTGATGATCATCCTCTTTTTCAGCCGCTTCGACTATGCGAAGCTGAAAAAATACGCCAAACCCCTGTACATCATCAACCTGCTCATGCTGGTCGCCGTCATGTTCGTCGGCACGTCGGCCCTGGGGGCCCAGCGCTGGATCCAGCTCGGGCCGATTACCCTGCAGCCGTCGGAATTTTCCAAGCTCATCATGATCATCTGCACGGCGTCCATCCTCAGCGACCGCGTAGGCCAGCTCAATACGTGGCGCCAGGTCCTGCCCATCGGCCTCTATGTCGGGATTCCGTTCCTGCTGGTCTTGAAACAGCCTGACTTGGGGACGAGTCTTGTCTTCCTGGCCATTACCTTTGGCATGCTCTTCGTCGGCCGCATCAAGATGTCCCTCTTGCGGAATGTCTTTTGGGCCGGCGTCGTCCTGGCGCCTGTAGGCTGGCATTTTCTCAAGGATTACCAGAAGTCCCGTATTACGGTCTTCCTCAATCCTAATGCCGACCCCTTCGGTGCCGGTTACCACATCATCCAGTCCAAAATCGCCATCGGTTCGGGCATGCTCTTTGGAAAGGGCCTCTTCCAGGGGACCCAGAGCCAGCTGAACTTCCTGCCGGAAAACCACACGGACTTCATCTTTTCCGTCATCGGTGAAGAACTGGGCTTTTTGGGTTGCGTCTTTCTCTTGTTCCTGTATTTCATCCTCGTCTATCGCGGCCTGATGATCGCCAAGGACTGCAAGGACAGCTTCGGCATGATGCTGGCGACCGGCGTCGTGTCCATGTGGGCTTTCCAGATACTGGTCAACGTCGGCATGACCTGCGGCATCATGCCGGTCACGGGGATTCCTCTGCCGTTCATGAGTTACGGTGTCAGCGCCTTGACGACCAATATGATGGGCCTGGGCCTGTTACTGAGTATTTACATGCGTCAACAGACGATGATTTTTTAACCCGCCGTGAAGGAGGAAACTAATTTGTCACATCCCGTGGAGATCGATCCGATTTTATTGAGCAAAGTCAGCAAGCCCGCCCGTTATGTCGGCGGCGAATGGAACAGCGTCGTCAAAGACCACGACGCCGTCAAGCTGACCGTTGCTTATTGTTTCCCTGACGTCTATGAAGTCGCCATGAGCCACCTGGGGCTGCGCATCCTCTATGCGCTCCTCAATGAACGGCCCGATGTGGCGGCTGAACGGGTCTATGCGCCCTGGCCGGATATGGAAGAAGTCATGCGCAGTCAGGGCTATCCGCTCTTTTCCCTGGAAACGAAGACGCCTGTCCGCGATTTCGACATGGTCGGCTTTACCCTCCAGTACGAAATGAGCTTCACCAACATCCTCAACATGCTCGACCTGGCCGGCATCCCGCTCTTTGCCAAAGACCGCGGCGACGATATGCCCCTGGTGGCAGCCGGCGGTCCCTGTGCCTATAACGCCGAACCTTTAGCCGATTATATCGACGTCTTTTTCCTGGGCGAATCGGAAGAATCGACGCAGGTCCTGGCCGATACGATCATCGCCTGGAAAGAGCAGGGGAAGCCTGGCGGAAAGAAGGGCCTGTTGAAACAGCTCTCCCAGCAGCCGGGCAACTACGTGCCGTCTTTCTATGAAGCCCACTACGATGACAACGGCGATTTCCAGGGTCTGACTGTGACCGAACCGGGGGCACCGGCAGAAATCGAGAAATGCGTCGTCTCCGATGTGGAACACGTCTTTTTCCCGACCAAGCCTATCGTCCCTAACATCGACATCGTCCATAACCGGGCCGTCCTGGAACTCTTCCGCGGCTGCAGCCGGGGCTGCCGTTTCTGTCAGGCCGGCATGCTTTACCGGCCGGTCCGGGAAAAATCGCCGGAACACCTGGCGGACCTGGCCAAACAGATTATCGCCAATTCCGGTTACAATGAAATTTCCCTCATGAGTCTCAGCTCGGCTGATTATTCGTGCCTGCCGGAATTGGTCGACCAGCTCCTGGATGAATTTAAGGGGCAGAAAGTCAGCGTCAGCCTGCCGTCACTGCGGGTCGACAGCTTTTCCGTCGACATCGCCAAGAAGGTCCAGCAGGTCCGCAAGAGCGGCCTGACCTTTGCGCCCGAAGCGGGGACCCAGCGCCTGCGCGACGTCATCAACAAGGGCGTCACCGAAGAAGATTTGCTGGCAGCCTGTGAAAATGCCTTCCAGAACGGCTGGTCCACGGTCAAGCTCTACTTCATGATAGGCTTGCCGACGGAAACGGACGAAGACCTGGTCGGCATTGCCGATTTGGCCTATAAGGTCCTCAACTTGTACCGCAAAGTGACCCACAAGAACAACGGCAAGGTCACTGTTTCCGTATCAAGCTTCGTGCCCAAGTCGCACACGGCCTTCCAGTGGTTCGGCCAGCTGCCCATCGAAGAAATCGAACGGAAACAGCAGTACATCAAGGGCCTTATCAACGACAAGCACATTTCCTATCACTACCACGACGCCAAGACGGGCCGCCTGGAAGCGACCTTCGCCCGCGGCGACCGCCGTATGGGCAAAGTCCTTTACCAAGCCTGGAAATTGGGCTGCAAGTTTGACGGCTGGACGGAAATGTTCGATTACGATATGTGGATGAAGGCCTTCGACCTGGCCGGCATCGACCCCGATTACTACGCGGCCCGGACGCGCAGCCTCGACGAAGCCCTGCCCTGGGACCACCTGAGCAACGGCGCTGCCAAGGCTTATTTGAAACGTGAATGGAAGAAAGCCACGGTGGCTGAACTGACTCACGACTGCCGCCGCCTGCCCTGTACGGGCTGCGGTGTCTGCCCGCACCTGGGCGTATCCATCATCGACAGAAAGGAAGGGGACGACCATGGAAAGACTACGTTTAGCTGTTAAGAAGGACGGAGCCCTGCAGTTCCTGTCGCACCTGGATTTTGCCCGGGCCGTGCGCTACGTCATTATCCGGGCCAAGCTGCCCATCTGTTATTCCGACGGCTTCAATCCCCATATGAAGCTCAGTTTCGCCTCCGCCCTGGGCGTCGGCGTCTCGGCCGATGTGGAATACCTCGACATGGAACTGGCGGAAAAACTGCCTGTCCCCGACGTCATGGAACGGATAAACGCCATGTCGCCTAACGGCTTTGCCGTCCTCGACGGCAAGTACGTCGATGCCAAGGCGCCGAAGTTGATGGCCATTGCCAACTACGCCGTCTATACCCTGCGCGGCCCGCTGACGGAAGACCTCAGCCAGGACGGGCTCAATCAGATCCTGGCGAAGTTCAACGACGCGCCCAGCGTCCTCTATGAAAAAGTATCCCATAAGGGCAAGCACCGCGTGCGGACCATCGACGTCAAGCAGCACGTCGTTGAAGCCGTCCACGGCAACGTCAAAGAGGGCAATGTCTATTTGACCGTCGGCATCTACCAGACCGGCGAAGGGGCCATCAAGCCGTCCCAGGTCTGGGAAATATTGGGTCATGAATTTGGCCTGCCCATTCATACGGACATGATGCTGGCCCGCCGGACGGGCATCTTCGTCCGCAAGGAAGATGGCAAGAAATATTCATTATTCGAGGGATAACATAATATGAAAGGAACACTGTACTGCGTCGGCGTCGGCCCGGGCGATCCGGAACTGCTGACCCTGAAGGCGCTGAAAATCATCCGCACCTGTCCCGCCCTGGCCGTACCCCAGAGCCGGACAGGCGTCGTCACGGCCCAGGGCATCCTCATGAAAGCCCTGGACGGCTGTGGCATTACCATCGACGACAAGACCGTCATCGCCATGGATTTTCCCATGACCCGTGACGACCAGGTCCTGAAGGGCGCTCATGAAAAAGCGGCGCGCTGCCTCAGGGACGAACTCGACGAAGGCCGCGACGTCTGCCTCATCACCCTGGGCTGCCCGACGGTCTATGCGACCAGTATCTACGTCCACCGCCTGCTCCGCCAGGCCGGCTATGCGACGGAAATCGTGCCCGGCGTGCCCAGCTTCTGTGCCGTTGCAGCCGAGCTCCAGCAGCCGCTGTGCGAAAAAGATGAGGCCCTCATCGTCATCCCCGGCAATCATAAGCACCGCCGGGACCTGCTGGCCTTGGATGGCAGCAAGGTCATCATGAAGCCGTCCGGGAAACTGGGCCCTATCCAGGACGAGCTGCGGGACTTGCAGCTCCTGGACAAGACGGCCATGATCGAGCGCTGCGGCCTGCCGGGAGAAACGGTTTATGAAAAAGCGGCCGACGCCAAAGATACGGGCTATTTCGCCGTCTTGCTGGTGAAATAATCCGGGCCGGAGTTATGAATTTGTCCGCACAGGAGGAATGAGAAGATGAAAACAATCATAGGCAATGTCATGCCAGAAGAAACGCGCATGGCGATCCTGGAAGATGGCCGTCTTCGCGATTTCGCCGTTGAACGCAATGATGACATGCACATCGTCAATCATATCTACAAGGGGACGATCCAGAATATCCTGCCGTCGCTGCAGGCCGCTTTCGTCAACATCGGCCGCCACAAGAATGCTTTCATCTATATGGGCGATATGTTCCCGCGGGCGGCGTCGAAAGAGGAAATCCAGCAGATGCACCTGTCCATAGGCCAGTCGGTCCTGGTCCAGGTCATCAAGGACGAACAGGGCATGAAAGGACCCAAAGTCACGACCAATGTCAGCCTGGCCGGCCGTTATGCCGTCCTCATGCCGACGGTCGATTATATCGGCGTCTCTAAAAAAATCCGCGACGAAGAAGAACGCAACCGCCTGCGCCGCATCGTGTCGGAAATCAAGCCTGCCGGCATGGGCCTCATCATCCGCACCGTCGCCAAAGGCGTGTCCCGGGAAGAACTCTTAGGCGACTTGAAGTATCTCCTGGGGACCTGGGACAGTATCTGCCAGCGCTATAAGCTGGCCCGCAAGCCGACTCTCTTATATCGCGAAGCCGACCTGGTCATGCGCATGATCCGCGACCATTTTACGGCCGACGTCAAGCAGGTCGTCGTCGACAGCCGCGAGGCTTATGAACGGATCTGCCAGGTCTTCCCGGATCCGGCCTGGCGCAGCCGCGTCCGCCTTTACGAAGGCGCCGCGCCTATTTTTGAACACTATGGCATCGAAGACAGCCTGAAAGGCCTCATGTCGCGCATCGTGCCCCTGCCGTCAGGGGGCAATCTGGTCATCGACCATACGGAAGCCCTGACGGTCATCGACGTCAACAGCAGCAAGTATACAGGCAACGGCTCGACCTTGCAGGATACGATTTTCCACGTCAACAAGGAAGCCGCCGTAGAAATCGCCCGCCAGCTGCGCCTGCGCGACATCGGCGGCATCATCATCATCGATTTCATCGACATGGCCCAGCCGACGAAACGCGACGAGATTTTGCAGATCCTAACCCGCGAGACGGCCCTGGATTGCACCAAGACCCGCGTCCTGGGCATGACGGCGCTGAATCTGGTGGAAATTACCCGCAAGAAGGCCCGCCAGAGCCTCTATCAGGTCCAGTTCAGCCCCTGCGATGTCTGCGGCGGTTCGGGCGTCCTCTATTCGCCGGAAACTGTGGCCATCCAGATTATCCGCCGCCTGCGCCACCTGGCCGGGAGCCATCGTCTGCAGGGCGACGTCCTCATCGAGGCGCATCCCGATGTCCTGGCTCTGCTCAAGGATAAGAAGCGCAAAGCTGAATGGGAACGGGAACTGAAGCGGACCCTTTATTTTGAAGAATCGCACCACCCGAATCGGGAAGTCTTTTCCATCTTGTCCTATCAGCCCTGACAGCACCGTGGCTGGCAGGACAGGTGTCGTAGAAATGGCTTGTACTTCTGCCTGTCTTATACTATAATTAATACAAAGTATTACGGATAGATATATATAGTAGACATAGGGAGAGGAGTCGGTTGTGATGCAGACGATTCGCTCGCGATTCCTGACTATCATCTGCGGCGTGTCGCTGACGCTGTCTATGGTCTTTGGCGCCCTCGCTGTCATTCTCGTCGATCACGATGAAACCATCGTTGCCGCCAGGACTCTCAATGGTTAGGCAGCTCATGTCTATACGACGTTGAACCCCATTTTCATCCAGTCTGAAGATATCGTCCATTACATCGGCAACACGATTGAACACGAAGTCAAGGACCCGCAGGAACTGCGCGATAAAGCGTATCGGGACCGCTTGGAAGACAAGGTCCGGCGGTCTTTTTATAATGCCATCAGCGGTATCGACGGCGTTCAGGGTTATTATCTCCACTACAATGAAGATATATCCGGTACGCCCGACGGCTTCTGGTATGCCCGCCGCAATTCGCGCTACGATTTTACGATTCAGCCTATTACGCCGGTCAAAGCCTATGGAGAAAAAGCCGTGAACCGGACGAACTGGTATTACCGGGCCCTTGCGGACGAAATAGGCCCAATGGCTCGAACCGTATATCAATGGTAATAACGGCGTCCGTATGATTACCTATGTCATGCCTATCTTCGTCAAAGGCCAGTTCGTCGCCGTCGCCGGCGTCGACATCGATTTCAACGTGCTCTGCAACGTCGTCGGAGCCATGAAAGCCTACCAGGATGGCTATGGCTTTTTGTTCAAAGATGGGCAGACCGTCTATTTCCATCCCGATGGCAAAGGCATTGAGCCTGATTTTAAGCCGGATTTTATGATTCTCCAAAACGGTGACCTGCTGCAGCGGTCGGCAACGGAACAAAAGCTGATCCATTACGAGTATAAAGGCATACCCATGGCCTTAGCCTTCACCACTTTTCGTAATGGTATGAAACTGGCCATTACAATCGTCGTCGGCCTGGGTTCGACCATCCTAGCTGTGAAAGCGGCCGACCGCATCGTCCGTCCTTTGCAGGATATCAGCGCAGCTGCCCGCCGCCTGGGCCGCGGGGAATACGACCAGCATCGACCTATACCGGTCACGATGAAATCGGCAGCCTGGCCAGCCACATGAACGATACGATGGAACGCATGAGCTAATACGTCGGCGCTATGAAGAAACAGGCCTATCAGGATGAATTGACAGGCGTCAAGAACGTCACGGCCTACGATATGAAGGTGCGCGGCCTCAACCGGCGCATCGTCCAGGGAAAGGCTGCCTTTGCCGTAGTCATGGTCGATTTGAACCAGCTCAAGGAAGTGAACGACCGCTTTGGCCATGAAAGTATGGCCGTCTACGACAAGACCTGCGATGTCACGTATCAGGCCGTCTTTAACCGGGCCGACGCCAGGATGTATGAAAAGAAACAACACCTGGCCCCGCGGACGTAAAGACGGCGAAACGAGTCCTTTCCTGATGTGTCTGTGTTATAATAAAAGAAAGTACTGGCTGGCAAGAGGAGAGGAAAGATATGAATGCAGATAGAGAGGAAGTACGGCAATTTTTACAGACTTACCCTAAAAAGACGCTGGACCTCGACGTATTGCAGGACGCTTTTGCTTCCTGGGATTACAGCCGTTTCCGGCCTGCTGTAGCGGCGCCCTTAGCCGATGGTAGCCTGATAGCGGTCCGTTCGGCGGCGTCGATTTCAGCGGCTTGCCGCGGCGGCTGAAACGGGTACCGGCTAAGCTCTTTTCGTCGGTGACGACCATCCAGACTGAAGCCATTCAACTGGCTTTGTCGGAAAAACTCGATTTTTCTTTTTATTATGAACAGCCTTTGACAGCTTGGCAGGCTGATTTGCCGTATATCAGGAAACTGAGTGCCTGGCTTTCGCAGGGGCTCCCGCAGGGACCGGCTTCGCTCCAGCAGCGGTCGTGGGATATTTTCGCCGATGAGAAATACCTCCTGGAAAAGGGGGCAGGCTTATTGAAGCGATTAGGCCTGACGACGGCTGATTTGGGAATCTGTGATCAGCCGGACCCGCTCATGATGGCCATCTTTTTATGAAGCCTTCCTGGCCTATGAGGCCCCGCAGGGCAAGAAGAACCAGCAGCGCGAAGAATCGGTGTGGCCGCCTTTTGCCGCCGCTGTCGGCAGGGAACGAGCCGGTATGTTTCGCTCCCTATTGGACAGCGGCCGTTATTACCCTCAGGAAGCTTTGACAGAAAGTGACCTTATCAAGGCATTGAAGGAGACGTTATATGGAACTAGAACATTTTTCTGAACGAATGCAGCGTATTTTGCTCATGGCCCCTTTGTACCGCCTGGACCGGCGTCGTTTCAAAGACGTCCATGGCCAGGAACGGTCGGGGATGGAACTGGGCTTGATGACGCTGCTTTTTTTCTTTGAACAGATGCTCGATGGCAAGAAGGACGCAGGTATCCGCAATCTCGCGGCTTTCCTGGCAGACCAGACCGGAGGCAGCCTTTTTGACGATGCCCGGGAGTATGAACAGCTGGCCCGGGACATCGTCGCTGTCTTCCGCCCGCCGACAGGCAAACGCAATGAAGAAGCCTTCTTCGATTGGGACCAGGGAAAGGAAGTACGGGCCCGCTATTCTTATTTGAAGGCTGATCGGGCCGACATCCATTCGAATGAACAGGCCTTGGAGCTCATTTTTGCGACGAAAGAATATTTCAACGAATTCCTGGGAAGAATCGAATAAATGGTCTGGCGGTGAAATGTGGAGCAAGAACATGGCCCTTTTCCTGGGTTGCCTGAATTATTTGTCGGAAAAGTGCTGCCACCTGCGCCGGGCTAAATACAATACGCGTGTCGTCATCGCCGACAATCCTTTTGGCAAGGCGTCGAGCGACCACGTCCTCAGTCCGGTCTTCTTCATCGCCAAGCAGCTGGGCTTCCAGATTCTCGCCTTGACGGCCCATCAGGAGGGCAGTTTCATCCGCAAGTATTTCCCTGTCGTCTACAGCTGCCGCTTCGCCGAAATGGCCAACAAGAAGGGGAAAGTCCTGGTACCGGATAAGGAAATCAAGACGGCCTTTTTTGAAGAACACCATCCCGAAAGCCTGGCCCGCCTCGACGAATACGAACGATTGGGCCTTTTCTGAGGAGGCCAGGGCGGCGAAGGGAAAAGATGTACAAAAACGATAAAATGTGATACTATTTGTAGGGGCTGGAACATGGTGGTTTGCGCCGTCATGTGGAGTCCCTTTTTTCTTAATGTTTGAAGTTTGACGCTTGAAGTTTGAGGTGATGCTTTTAAATTTTCACCTTCGTACATCAAACATCAAACTTTCAACATCAAACTTTTAAGGAGGTCTTTCCTTTGCGTATTGTTGTCGTAGGGGCTGGCAAACTGGGGTACAGTATTGCCGAGCTGTTATCGAATGAACAATTCGACGTCGTCGTCGTCGACCATAATGAAGAACGGCTGGAAGTCGTCAAGAATAATCTCGATGTGTTGACGGTCCTGGCCAACGGGGCCAGCCCGATCACCATGAATGACCCGGACATCCGCGGTGCCGATATCCTCGTCGCCTGCACGGCCGTCGATGAAGTGAATATGGTGGCCTGCATCATGGCCAAGAAGCACGGCATCAAATATACGGCAGCCCGTATCCGGGACATGCAGTTCCTGTCGGAAGCCAAGGATTATCTCAAGCAGAATTTCGACATCGACCTCATGCTCAATCCGGAAATGATTACGGCCCGCGAAATCAACCGCATCCTCATGACGCCGGCAGCGCTCAACGTCGAAGATTTCGCCAATGGCAAGGTGCGGCTCTTTGAAACCAAGGTCCGCCGCCATTCGCCGCTCATCAACATTCCCTTTAAAGACATGAACATGCCGCCGTCTATCCTGGCAGGCATGATTTTCCGCGACCACCGCATGATCATCCCTCACGGCGATGACTGCCTGTTTCCGCGGGACAATGCCTACTTCATCGGCGATCCCAAGGCCATCGAGAAATTCAGCAAGAACTTCGTTCCCAGCGATACGAAAATGGTCGAACGGGTCATCATCATCGGTGCCGACCGGACCGGCCGCTTTCTGGCGCCCATGCTCGATAAGGAAGGCATCAAGGTCAAGATTTTCGATAAAGACCGCGAACGCTGCCGTCAGGCGGCAGAACTCCTGGACAATGGCCTGGCTATCTACGGCGACGGTACGGATATCGACCTGTTGGAACAGGAAGGCATCGCCGATGCAGACGTCGTCATCTGCCTGACCGATGACGACCGGCTGAACCTCATACTGGCCCTCATCGCCAAGCATCTGGGCGCCAAGAAGACCATCGTCCGCGTATCGCGCATCGAATACAGCGACCTCATGGAAAAAGTCGGCGTCGACATCGTCTTGTCGACGCGCCTCTTGTCGGCCAGTGAAGTCCTGGCCTTTGCCCGCCGCGGCGGCGTCGTCTCTGTTTCCCTCCTGGAAGGGGCCAAGGCCGAAGCGGTGGAAGTCATCGTACAGGACGGGGCTCCCGTAGCCGGTAAACGCCTCATGGATGTCCGCCTGCCCAAGGAATGTCTGGTCTGTGCCTATGTCCGCGACAGCGAAGCCTATATCCCTAATGGCCAGTCTGTCCTCATGGCCGGGGACCGGATCATCCTCTTCATCCAGACCGAGTACTCCAAGAAGGTCATGAAGTACTTCAAAGGCAGGGAATAATCATGAACCGCAGTATCGTCTTTTATCTCGTCAGCCGCCTGGTCCTGATCAATGGCCTGGCCCTGGTCATTCCCATGCTGGCTGCCTGGTGGTGGGGCGAAGCGGGGCTCCGCTATTTTGCTCCGGCCCTGGCGGCTGCCTTGATGGTGGCGGCGTTCTGCCAGTACCGCGGCCGCCATCACAAGCGCCACCTGGGACCGGGCGAAGGGGCCTGGTACATGGTATCGGCCTGGGTCCTCTTGGGACTCCTGGGCATGATTCCCTATGTCATGGCCGGTATCTTTGCGTCGCCCGTCGATGCCTTCTTTGAAAGTGTGTCGGCTTTTACGACGACGGGGACGTCGTGCCTGGCTGATGGCGGGGCAGCCCTGCCGCAGTCCCTCTTGTTATGGCACAGCCTCATGGAATGGCTCGGCGGCCTCAATTTCATCCTCATGCTAGTTTCGGTCATGCCCCAGGTCAGCGGCTGTTTCGGCCTGACCCTGTCGGTTCACCAGAGCGTGGCCTTCAGTCCCATGGTCGCCCGCATGCAGGAAGCGGCCCGCCAGGCCGGACGCATCTACCTGGCCATTACGGCCTTTTCCATGCTCCTGTACTGGCTGGCCGGCCTGCCTTTGGGAATGGCCATCAACCAGGGGTTCATGACCATGTCGACCAGCGGCGGCGACGCTCTCTTTGATTTTTCCCACTATGACAGCCTGGCCCTGGAAGCCGTCGGTGCCGTCTCCATGCTCCTGGCCAGCGGTAATTTCCTGCTCTACTGGAAGGGCTGGGAACGGCGCGATTTCAAGGGACTTTTCAGGGATGCGGAGCTGCAGGTCTTCCTGGCGGTCCTGGTGGCCGCAGGGCTCGTCGTGTCTTTCCATTTATGGCGTTTCGGCGTCTATGACGGCTGGGACAACCTGCGCTACGGCTTTTTCCAGGTCCTGTCCTTCAGCAGCACCAGCGGGTTTGCCTCGGCATCGTATCAGGACTGGCCGGAATTTGATAAATACGTCCTCTTCGCCCTGGCCTTTGTCGGCGGCTGTATCGGTTCGGCTACGGGCGGCCTCCGGGTCATGCGCTTCATGGTCCTCTTTAAGATGGCGGCTCAGGAAATGCGCCGGACCCTGCATCCGCAGATGGTCATTTCCCTGAAGGTCGATGGCGTCCCTGTCGACATGAAGATCATCAGCCGCGTCCTCAGTTATTTTTTCCTGTTCATGGCGTCGTTTTTTGTTTCCATGCTGATCATCTCTTTGTCCGGCGTCACCTCCATGCAGGCTATGGGCATGGCCGTCGGCTGCCTGTCCAGTGTCGGTTCGACGATGGACCTCTTTGGCGTAGCCGATGTCTCTGTCTTGCCGGCATGGACTAAGATTTATTGCAGTTTCCTCATGATTTTAGGACGCGTCGAAATCTTTTCCTTCCTCGTCGTCATCCAGACCGCATTCGGGTATCTGCGGCGGCGCTGGTAGGAGGTGCATCATGAATATACGGATTATTTTATTCGTCTTGGGGAAATTGGCCCAGGCCTGCGGCCTGGCTCTGATGATTCCCTTTGTTGTCGCCCTTTTTTATGGGGAAAGCAGCCTCATGGCGTTCCTGGTGGCCATCGTCATCAGTCTCTTCCTGGGGCGCCTGTTCATGGGGCAGGGCCATCGGCCGACCGACAGCCTGACCCGGTATGCTTCTTGTTTTTGCTTCGTTGGCGTCCGAAGGCGTGGCCATTACGGCCCTGGGTTGGATCATGATTACCTTGCTGGGGATGATTCCCTATGCCGCCGGCGGCTATTTGTCCGTCCTGGACAGCATCTTTGAATGTATTTCCGGCCTGTCCGGCACGGGGGCGACGGTCATCGACGACATCGAAGGCCTGCCGGACAGCCTGGTCCTCTGGCGGGCCCTGACCCACTGGTTCGGCGGTTTGGGCATCATCGTCATCTTCATCGCCGTCTTTCCGCAGTTCGGCAAGGGCATCGTCCACATGTTCAACGCCGAAAGCACGGGTCCCCGGTCGGACCGGACCTTGCCGCGCATCAAGGAAATGGCCAAGGCCCTGTTCACGGTGTATGTCGCCTTTACGATTGTTTCGACGCTTGTCTTCATGCTCTGCGGCATGCCGTTCCTCATCGCCGCCGACCATGCCTTCGCGACCATCGCGACGGGCGGCTTTTCGCCGTATAATGACAGTGTGGCCCATTTCCACAGCCCCGTTATTGAACTGTGTCTTTCTTTCTTCATGCTCATCAGCAGTGCCAACTTCGGCATGTACGTCGCCGCCTGGCAGAAGGGCTTTAAAGTCATCCTGGACGACACGGAATTTCGCGTCTATCTGGCCATCGTCGCCGTGGCGACGGCGGCGATGAGCCTCGACCTCGTCTTAGCCCAGCAATGGGATGGCGTCGAAGCCCTGCGCCAGGCCTTTTTCCAGTCCGTGTCCATTTCGTCGTCGACGGGGTTTGTCTCCAACGACTTCGACCAGTGGCCGGTCTTCTCGAAGTTCATCCTCCTGGTCTTGATGTTCGTCGGCGGCTGCGCCGGTTCGACGACAGGCGGCCTGAAGGTCACGCGTATCATGCTGCTGGTCAAGACCCTTGCTGCTATCATCCGTCAGAAGATGCATCCCAACCTGGTCCTGCACATCCGTTCCAATGGCGAAGATTTCTCGATGGACCTCATTTACGGCGTGGCCAGATTCTTCTTCGTCTATACCATGCTCGGCGTCCTCTGGACGTTCATCCTGGTCTTTGACGGCGTGGCCATCTTCGATGCCATCGGCCTCAGCGTATCGACGATGGGCAGTTGCGGACCGGGCTTCGGCCAGTTCGGCGCGACCGCGACTTGTTCGGCCCTGCCGCCGCTCAGCAAGGTCGCCCTCTGTTTTTCCATGCTCATGGGCCGGCTGGAAGCCTTTCCGGTCCTGGCCATCCTCATGCCGTCTTTCTGGCGCCACCGCAACAGCTGGTAATTGGGGGGAATCCCTTGCATGAGACTATCCCTTTGCCGTATAATAAAGACAATATTATCGTTACTTTATCTTTTATCAAAGGGGGGATTACCTATGAGTTTTTGGGAACAAATGGCGAAGACCATCGATGCAGGCGAAGAAAAAAAGAAGAAGGAAGAACTCTATCAGAAGACCTTCCATGAATTAGCGGAAAAACTCAGTGAAATCCGCAACAAAGAAACGCAGGACGAAGCGGAAGATTAAGGAATCCTTAAATTTTCCGATTTTCCATTAGAGAACGATTAAATTTTGTCAGACCGTCTCCTTTCCATGCTATGCTAGCTATGGAAAGGAGATTTTTTTATGGACGTAAACAAGTTATTGCAAGACGCCCTGGCCGCCGGGGCCAGTGACATCCACATCGAACCCATGGACGACGCCGTCCGCATCCGCTGGCGCCGGGACGGCGTCCTCTGTCAGGCCGGGTGTCTCCACAAAAGCAGCTTGGAGAAACTGGTGAGCCGCATCAAAGTCCTGGCCGGCTTGGATATTGCCAACCGCCGCCTGCCCCAGGACGGGCGCATCGTCTGGAAGGATGGGAATCGCCGCCTGGACCTGCGGGTCAGTACACTGCCGACGGTACGCGGCGAAAAGGTCGTCATCCGTATCCTCGACGGCCAGCGCATCCCCCTGGACCTTTCGGCCCTGGGCATGGATGACCAGGCTCGGCGCTGCCTGGAAATACTCATCCGCTGCCGCCAGGGGCTCATCGTCATCTGCGGCCCGACGGGCAGCGGCAAGACGACGACCCTCTACGCGGCCCTCCATGAGATCCAGGATGATTCCGTCAGTATTGCGACCTTGGAAGACCCGGTGGAAATTCTCATGGAAGGCGTTTCCCAAAGCCAGGTCCAGGCCAAAGGGGGCATGATGTTCCAAGACGGCCTGCGGGCCTTGCTGCGCCAGGACCCGGATATCCTCGTCGTCGGCGAAATCCGTGACAGCGAGACGGCGCGCATTGCCGTGCGGGCCGCTTTGACGGGACACGTCATCTTCAGCACCCTCCATGCGCCGAGTGCCGTCGAGGCCGTGGTCCGCCTGACCGATATGGGCATCGCCCCGTATCTGGCGGCCGATGCCCTGGCGGGCGTTGTCTCGCAGCGCCTGGTCCGGCGGAAAACCAAAGCAGGGACTTATGAAGGCCGCTTCTGTCTGTGTGAAGTTGTGCCGGCCGGCCGTCATCTCCGCACGGCTATCCGCAGCCGTGCCGGCGTCGCTGCCCTGACCGAAGCGGCCCGGAACGATGGGGCTGTCCTCCTGACCGATGTCATCGCCCGGGTCCTGGCGGCCGGCTGGACCGATGAACAAGAGATACGCCGCGTCTGTGAAGGTGGTGAGGCCCGATGGACGTGACGGCACTGATGGAAAAGGCCATCGGTCAGCAGGCGGCGGACCTTCACTTGCAGACGGGGCGGCCGCCCATGCTTCGCCTGGCTCAGGGCCTCTGTTCCTTTCCCGGTCCGCCGTTGTCCGAAGACGACGTGCGCTGCCTGCTGCACGCTGTCGGCTGGACCCGGG
>OLPH01001064.1_pt1 | contig 29208 bp, 30 predicted proteins | sample 1672951 | NCBI WGS metagenome assembly OLPH01 (sample SAMEA3136740, study PRJEB25190) | human gut metagenome | reverse complement strand
ACCAATAGGATCTCCATATCCCTTGGTTACTAATCCAAAACTATAGGTAGTACTACCTGATTTGAAAGTAATCAGAGCAGAGGGTTTAGCCGAGTCGGGTACAGCAGAAGCAACTGAAATCCCATCTTCTGAATCTTTAGCTTTTCTTGCCGCAGCCTGAGAAGCAGTTACTGTACCTTGAGTAGCTCCTTTGCCAAGTACTCGAATAACACGAAGCTTAGAACCACCTTGCAAAGCCTTTTCGATATTTGATACAGAACCATCGGGTACAATTTCAGAACCATAGATTCTTTGGAACTGAGAGAATGTAGAGATGATTTCTGAAGGGTCATCGTATGGACCTTTAGTAGTTCTAGCCAATACACAAGAAACTCCTAACATGGGAGTAGTTTGAAGAACATTGTTGTTCTTAAACTTAAAGTCAATGTGAGGTGAAGTTGGCATAATTCTATTGTGATTAAAGTTAATTACTTGTTTAATTTATACCCTAGAGTATTGTACCTATACCTTAGGTACTTTTAACTCTAACATTTCATTTTCGTTTTGTTCTAACAATCCAATAAGAACTGATATATCCTTGATGGGTGTAAGTGTGCCTTCTCCCAAAGCTTTTTCTGGAAGAATACCGTCTTTACATACATAAGTGTATACCTTCTCAAGTATACCATGTTCTACATCTGGATGGTCATAATAATTACCAATCTCAATGAATAGGTTTCCGGTGGGAGCAAGCCTGCCCTTTTCCCATTCCTCTAAGTCATTGAAGTATGGTCTCACGTATCCTCTAGCAGGTAAGCCAGTATATAGGATTGTATGTAGCAACCTCATATCTGCTTGTGTTTGAGAAACTAGATGTACATCTATGGTAATATCCTTAGTTTCATAAGGAAACTCTGAAGCTTGGTAATTACCATCCTCAAGTTTATCACCAATGATGTATTTGTTCACACCAATATCTCCAGCATAATAACCCTGTAGTTCTATGGTTATTCTTGGGAGAGTCTTTGGGCCTTTTACTTGATTATTCCCTATACCAAAAAGTGGTATAAACTTCTTCATACCTTTGATTGCCTCTTGAAATCTTTTTTCGTTTTCTTGAGACAAAGGTAAGAAGTCTTCTGGGTTTAAGGTAAGACCCATTTCCAACATTGTACTAAGTAGAGAGATATAAAAAGTTCTTTCTACTATTTCTTCTGAGTTTACCATTAAAGTCCTAATCTAATATTTAATTGAACACTTTGATTGCCATTGTCATTAATATACCCATTATAAGTTACCTGAATACCTCCAAAACTACTCACTATGGTTTGTAAATGACCAACACAATTTAATTCACTAACCCATTGAGTAGCAATATTTGAAGGATAATCGGTAAGCCATACTTTAAAGGGTATTGGTTCAAAACCAATACCTCCAGGAAATTGACCCTCCATTGTCTTACTTATATCGGTTATCTTAAATTGTTTTACAAATTTAGCAACTTGAGTACCGTTGATAAGGTAATACTGATAACCCTTTACATTACTAATCTGAGCAGTACTAGTATTTTGACCAGGATTTGGGAATGGTATATTCGGGGTTGGTTCAAAGCCATACTTAGTAGTTCTAATACCTGGAGATTGAGTTATATTTAAAACTATCTCAGTGTTGTTAGGTTCTTGCTGTGAGATAATCTTAACTATAGCAGTTCTTTCCAAGGGGTCATAGTTACTGGGGTTATGTTCTTGATTAGTAGATTTAGTTTTGATAGTAAGCTTACCTGCGGCATTAGCTTCTCCAATTTCTTGGGTTACCCCTAACCAATCTGAGGAGCTTTCAACTTTCCAATCCACAGCACGATATTCATCTTGAGGCTTATTATTGATAAACTTCTGTTGGTAACTGTATACACCTATTTCTAGGGTCTCACCCCTTTTAGTACCATCGAAAGTATGGGAAGTAGTTTCTGGAGTGATACTAAAATAAGTTCCCCAGGTCTCTACTATTTTAGGAGCGGCCTTTTGTACCAGAGTTACTTCCCTTTCTACACCCTGAACTACTACCTTGAGAACCTGCTCTTTTATATTATTCATGTCTTCGTTTACTGCCTTAGGCTTTACCTTAATAGTTGCAGTACCAGTTCCGGATAATGAAGATATTTCAAAGTCTGCTGCCATTTTTAACTTTCCTTATTTCTTTTCTAATTTCATTACGTATTTCCTTTTGTAAGGCAGCTTTTCCACCAGCAGCCTTAAATGCAGGAGCCCAGAGAGGACGAGGTGGTAAATTACCATCTCTGCTACCATACTCTAACATGATAGCTATCTGATTCAAAGTCTTTCTTGAAGTCTTACCAGTATAGGTAATCTTTTTGATTCCAATTGGCAAACCGACGAAAGTTCTTTTCTTGGTCTTTACTATAGTAACGGATTTAGCATATTGACCCGTGAGTCGTAATAGAGTATGCTCCCCATATTTCTTTACAGTACCTGGAGCATGTTTTGGCCAAGAAGTATGGGTACCGGGTGGTGGAACACCCGTATTCAAACTTCGTCTTACTATACGAAGAAGTTGATTACCAAACTTTTCTGTACCTTTCGCATAGCCTTCGGTTAAGATACTTGGAGTTTTGGCAATCAACCTTTCTGCACGAGCTTGTTCTCGTTTATCTACGTATATTTCTAGAGGGCCAACTGGAGTCGATAGTGTAATATTAACCGACTTACTTGGCATAATTCTTACTGTTGTTTAGGTTTATCCAATCCCAGCTCCTGAGCAATTCTCCGTAACAGAGTCTCTTGAGTGGAGATTCGTTGGTCCATGTATTGACGGAACTCCTCAAACTCTGGAGCAGGTTTACTTGGAGCAGAAGGGGATTGGTTAATTGAATTGAGAATGTTATCGCATTCAGAAACAATTGCCTCAAACTTTGGTCGATTGTTAAGTATATTCAAGGCATTATGTTTCTGCATAGTAACCTCATTAATTATATTCACTACATCGGTAGTATAATATACACCATTATAAATACCCTCATCAGATTGTGATGGCAAGTATATGGTGAGTTGTGATACCGAATCTTGGATTACCAATTCTACACTGTTAACAAAGCCGTCTTTAGCACCAGAGGCCATTGGTTTACTTTCTCCTACCTTTACGATTCTTGCTGTATCAAAAATAGGATAACCAGACCGTCTGTCTTTTTCTAATGTGAAAATCATTTCACCTTTCTGTACCTTTTGGAAAATCAATGTTCTTTCGTCCATAATCATCTTTTATTTATTAAGTTTAAACCAAATGAAACTGCACCCAGATTCCTTTGCATGAAGTCTACCAGGTTTAAGAATTGATAGTATCCAGATTGATTTATGAGTACCTGAGCTTTGTTTGCTACTTCTTGTGCAATCTCTATATTGGGAGCAGGTAGAGCTAATTGTATCTTGAATTCGGTGAGTTGTTCTTTTTCCATAATTCCTTAGTTCAAGTGGTTAAAACGAAAAAAGGAGTACACCCCTGATAGATGTACTCCTTTCTAATCATCCTGGTATGACAATTGGTTATGCCGTTGTAGTACCGGTCTTCAAGGCAGCTACCACTTGATTGACGATGTTCTGGTCTCTCTGAGCATCTATCACTCGATTGAGGCGAGCAATCTCGGTGTCTTTAGCAGTGTTCTCGATGAGGCACTTGATTTCCTGTTGGCCATTCTTGAGGTCACAGCAGCAACGTTCCAACTGAAGAGCCAAGTCAGATTTTACTTCTTTAATCAAACCTTTGGTTTCGCAGCAGCAATCTGACTGTTGGTGTTCCATGTTGCAGAGACGATCCATAACACGGTTGAAGCCTGCGCCCATAATTTTATTGGTTTTAGGAAATTAATAATTAAGTTTTTAGGGTCTCTCATATAATAAATACTGGTGTTGTATATAACCTATGATATACTAAATACATAATCATAGGTTATAGTTGCAGCCTTCTGAGTTATATTGACTGTAAGCTCCCAACCATTATCATCATTTTCTGCTTGCCTTAATTTAATGGTACCCGACCTTGTTGATTCTACGGTATTCTCTGTTAAGGTTAAGGTTAACCCATAGTTTCCATTATCACTTGATAACGTTGTGGTTGCTACATTTGTAACCCAACTTGGTTTTGAGGTTACAGTTAAAGCTAATGGGTATCTTGTACTTATTTCAGAACCGTTTATTACCTTAGTCTTAAAAGAATAAGCTATATCAACTGTAAAGTTATTACCTCCCAAAGCCGATAATCCAGTTCTAGAAGTAGTTTTAGAACCAGTAGGGGAAGTAAATGCCAAGTAATACTTATAAGATACTGAAGCAGCACTCTGTGTAACTTTAATGGTCTTAGTAGTTGCCCCACTATAGGATGCAGTTACTGTACAACTTCTACTTGAAGTACCTGTGTTCTCTGTAGCAGTAAGTACCGTCTTATCTGAATTCAAACTAAATCCAGTACCACTTGCACTAACCGTAGGTGTAGCACTCTTCGAAGAACCTGCACTTGTTGACCCTGAACTCCAATGGTTGATAATAGATATACTTACACTGGCATAAATATTAACACTACCTCCTGAATTAGAGATAGAATATGAATTTGCCAATAAGCTTATTACTGGTGTATCCTCAGTACTACTGATAATTGAATTCGCTGCCTGGTATACTGGTACACTTACAGATTTGGTTTTACCATTTAGTGATAAGGTACCAGTAAGGGCTCCTACCTGGGTTCTAGATTTAACCGTAGTTCCCAAAGAACCTGCACTAACTGCAGTACCATAACTAATGCTAGCACCGCTTGTAATTGTGCCACCTCCAGTTGTAGAACCATTCCATCCCCAAGTCTGAGAATATGATGGCATACTTGAGAATGAACTTCTACTTCCTCCACTTGCAGGTATATCGGATACACTTCCTCCACTTGCTGTAATCTCACTGTAAGTCCTATAACCTGCCGACTGAGAACAACTGATAGTTGCCTTCCTATTAGTTTCAGCTTGTGTTAAGGTTACCGTACCGCTTGGTGTACTGGTAGAGGTATTATTACCCATAGTTACAGAAGTACCGCTTCCAGATACGCTACCAGAGTTGGCTCTAGTATAAGTTAAAGCAATTTGGTTACCATAATTATGTCCATTTCTTAATTCTTGCTTGTAAGAAGTAACTGAAAAGGTTTTAGTACCTCCAGTAGCCCCAAAAGACATAGAGGTAGGTGTTACACTCCAAACATAACTCCAAGATTGAGATGCAGCTTCCTGAGTGAAGGTAGCAGAAACGGTTTTACCAGATTCATCTTGAGTATAAGTTCTAGTATGAGCTCTTGAAGATAGAGCTAAATTTTCGGTAGCAATAAACCCCATAGTATCAGTAGACCCCTTTAACCAATCTGGTAAAGTTGTTCCGGTATGACCCACTGTTACCGAAGAGCCTTGAGCTACCCCATCCCAATACTTTTGTTTAGTTGAAGTTAAACCTATTCTAGCAGGGGTTGATTCTCCACCTATGGCAGGAAAAGTAAAGGAAGTATTTATAGCTGTAAATGTATACTTATAAGTTACCTTATGAATATCTTCGAGTTTTACACATTCGTTATTTCCATAGGAACCGGCATTGGATAGTTCCAACCCCACATAATTTTCCCCTGTTCCTGTAGGGGAGAGTGCTAACAATTCAGCCTTGGTAGGACAGTCATTACCATCCTTACCAAGGCCTACTTTACTTTTGACAGCACTCCAGGTTGCTATCTCTCCCATAAGATTTATTTGTTTTTAAGTTCCTGAATCTCTGCCTTCAAAGCCTTGATTTCATCGTAGAGAAGTTTAACACCTTCGATTGCCAAGGTTGACATCTTGTGATATTTAACTTGTTTTACGAGTACGTATTCTTCTCCGTTGATTTCCAAGGTTTCGAATTCTTCTGGATTGGGTACCGTAGATTTCTCTACTGGAACTTCTTCCACATATTTACCAAAGCCTAAGCCCTCAAGGTTCTGAGCAATAGTTCCCTCATCCTCTTTACCAAGCATTTCGAATGACTTGGTTGGTATCTGGCAAATCTGTTCCAGAGTATGATTCAAATCCTTAATGTTAGATTTGAGTCGAACATCTGAAGATTCTTTGAAGAAACCAGAAGGAGCCGTGGTCTTAGCAAATACTACCTGGTCAGTAGTTGCCAATCCCAATTGAGCTCTAGTTACTGTATGAGGATTATCCTTTCTACCTGCATGGCTATTGATAGAAGTCTGAGCAGCAGTACCTGCAGCCTTAGCATTGGCAATAGCAGCAGCCTGAGCAGTAGATACTGGTTTATCTGCATCCGATGTATTGTTAACATTACCCAATCCAACCTGAGTTTTGGTAACTCCATGGGGATTAGATTTATTGGCAATGTGGTTATTTACCTTAGTTTCCAGGGCAGTTATATCTGAACCATTATCGGCAATCAATCCATCTACGTAAGTTTTTAATTCTGTACGAAGAGAATTGATAGCATTGGTTCTATTGGTAATCTCATTTGCCAACCCCTGTACGGTATTATCCAAGTTAGTCTTATCTGCTGCAGTCATTACACCTGCAGTAGTCTTAGTTGCTGCAAGTATATCTCTAATTAAATCTGTAGCACCTTCATAAGTCTTACCCTCTGCACTCTTAGTTTTATTATTAAGAGTAGCTCTTACATTAGTTGAATTATGGGTAAGAGTGAGTCCAGTAAGAATAATTCCTGGAAGAGAACTATTAAAGGTATCATGCTCATTATCTTTTGCAATACGGGCCTCTTGTTCAGCTTCAATAGCATCTGGTAAGGTTTGATTAAGCATTATTACACTATCGGCATCCATCAGACCAGCTTCTTTAGTAGTGGCTGGGGTTAGAGGGATTACCATCCCATCGGGTTTATCAATGTAATGCCCTTGACCATCCGTAGCAGAATAGTTACATAAGATAATAATATTACTCTTATTTTTGTTAGCTATTGAAACCTTACTAATTAAATTTTTAGGCATGCTAGATACCACATCCTCAAGATGCTTACCTCTACTACCTTCGAAAGCAGTACCTGCGATTTCCCCAATGATAAGAGACGAAGTATTACTGTCTACGAATTTAGTACCCGACCAACGGAATTGGTATGGAGGTTCACCATCGGCAACATTTATATAAATCTTACCAGATTCTCCAACTACGGGAGTTTGGTGACCTGCATCCGTATACAATTGAACATTAGTAAGACCTCCAGTGGGGCTTACATCATAGGTAGCATATACTTCAAGTACATCATCTACATATGAAGGCAAATGGTTAGCAGGTACTAACCCATTCCCATCCAATGGAGCAAAGCCATCAGCCTTACCCTTAGTTGCTACAAAGGCATCATGCTTAGCTTCTAGAGTGTTAATGTTATTCTGCAGTTTATTATCAAGGGCAGTGTCTGCCGCAGTTCTATCAGCAATCTCTTTATCAATCCTTGCACCCAATGCAGTATCAGCAGAAGTACGAGCAGTTGCTTCATCGTTTACAGCTTTAGTAAACTTGGTATCTAAAGCAGTATCTGCAGCTTTTCTATCAGCTACTTCTTGAGCAAGAGCGGCTTCTGATTTACCGTCCAAAGCTTCGATAGCATCTTTACGGTCCTGAACCTCTTGAGCAATAGCATTGGGTAATGTCTCATCCAGATTAACTTTATCTTGGGCGGTCATTACACCAGCTTTCTCTGTAGTAGCTGCTGGGATATAAGCAGTCTTATAATCTTCAGGCTCATGAGTATAAATACCCTCTTCTTTTTTAGAAGAGAAATTATGAGTTAAAGTAACCTGACTGCTTTGTTGACCTACCTCAACTGGTTTATCACCAGATAAGATAATAATATTATCTGGTATAGAATCAAACAGCTTCTTATCTGCTGCAGTTTGTACACCAGCTTTCTCTGCAGTAGAGGCAGGCAATGTAATAGGATTCTGTTCTACTGTACCATCTTCAACTACGGTCTTAGTAGCAGCTATGCCAACAGTAGTTTCATTGGGAGTTACTGCACCAAGAGCAAAGTTAGCCGTAGAGATTCTATCTAACTCAACCTTATCCTTAGCAGTCATCGTACCAGCCTTAGTAGCCGATACCTGAGGCAAATCGAAAGTTTCGGTAGTATCAGCATTCAAACCGTTATCCTTAGTTACCGTTACCGTTACCTTATTAGCATCTGAAGCTGCAGAGAGATCAGTTAAAGAATTTGGGTCTAACCCATCTAACTTAACCTTGTCTGCTGCAGACATAACTCCAGCAAGAGTTTGAGTTACCGGAAGTAAATTCTTGGTAGCTTCTACTTCTTCACCATATTGGTTATTTGCCTTATCCTTGGTTGAAGTCTTTACTTTGAAAGAAAGCTGAGTACCTGTTCGGGTTACAGTACTAACATCGGTAACCAGGGTGTCTGGCAAAGCATCGGAAGTACCTTCTTCAGCTTCCAGTCTTTCTTCATGGTCATCGGTAATGTTAGTGAATTTATTATCTAAGGCAGTATCAGCATCGGTTCTGTCCTGAATTTCTTTATCGATACGTTTACCCAAAGCTGTATCGGCAGCAATACGGGCAGCTTCTTCTGCATCAATGTTATCCTGGAGAACTTTATCTGCGGCCTTTCTTTCCTCTCTCTCTGTATTTAAGTCAGAAGTATTCTGGCCAATCTTTGCTTCTAATCGAATATCCTCAGCCTTACGAGCAGCGATTTCATTATTCAGCAAATCGGTAATGGCAGTATAGTTACCATTAATGTTATCCTGAATACCCTGAATCAACTCCAGATTACGTTGAATATTGGCAGCATTCTGAGTTACCAGAGCATTGGTAGCATTCAAGGAAGTTAACAGCTCCGTACGAGTTTCAGTTACGAAAGTTCTCAACTCATTTACCGTAGTAGTAAGAGTATTACTTAAGTTAGTGAAAGTCTGTTGCAGAGTATTATCTCCTTGTTCACGCAGATTCTTTTCAGCTTCAAGCTTATTCTCCAACTCAGTAAGCTTAGCAGTCATAGTTGCTGCAAAGTTGGGATCATCACCGAGAGCCTTAGCAATCTCGGCCAAAGTATCAAGTACCTCTGGAGCAGAGCCAATAATCTTTTGGATAGCTGCCTCTACTTGTTCAGAATTTTGGAAATCCGAATCATTCAACAATTCAGATACCTTTGTGATATAGTTAGCATGTTCCTCAATGCCATCCAACTTAGCAAAGAGTAAATCAGTAAAGTCATTTGAAGAAAGTACCTTACCGTCTACCTTATCTACCTTCTTTCCATCCATTGCCTGGTCAGCAGCAATTCGATCTGATTTTTCCTGAGCAATAGCATTATTAATAAGGGTATCTTGGTTAGCACGTTCTGTAGCTTCCTTATCGATATTATTCTGCAACTCGGTATCACCAGCTAAGCGGTCATTCTTTTCGGTAAGTATATTTTGGTTGATACCCGCCATATCATCTTTATGGTTCTGAAGGTTGGTATCAATCTTTGCCTCAAGTGAAGTCTCTTTGGCAATTGCTCGGTCTTTCTCTACATTAATAGCAGTAGTGTTGGCATTTACCTTTGCTTTTAGTTCATTCATAGCCTCGGTATTACCTGCCTCTAGAGAATTAATACGAGCTCCCAAAGCATTATCACCAGCAATACGGTTTTCCTTTTCTTGTTCAAGCTTAGTATTAAGGCTAGCTACCTCAGATTCCAAAGCCTGCTTAGCATTATCCAATTTAGCCGTAAACTCAGTACTCAAGGCTTTATCGGCTGCAGTACGGTCTGCTACTTCTTTATCCAAATTTACCTGAAGAACTTGGTCTGCAGCTTTTCTTTCTACACTCTCAGTATTAAGGTCAATATTGAGAGTATCGATACGAGAACTCAAAGCACTGTCGGCATTCGTACGGTCAACGATTTCCTCGTTAATCATATCCTTAACTTCCTTATAGTTATCCCCTACAGTCTTAGTTAAGTTTGTGATTGCCTCTGAATTTCTTTCTATATTATGTTGATTAGTAGCGATTGCCGTAGTATTGGCATTTACCTGCTCAGTAAGCTCATTACGCAAAGTATTGATAGACTCTTGCATACTCAAAGCCAAGTCTGAGATACGCTGGTTAACGTTAGCCAGACTTTGAGTATATGCTTCATCGGCAGTCTTTCTTTCGGCAATCTCTTTATCCAAGTTAGCCTGAATTGTGGCATCGGCATCTTTACGGTCTTGGATTTCCTTATTAAGGTTATCTCTTACAACTCCGAGTGCAGCATCTCCAGTAGCAGACTTATTGTCTACGTATTCTTTCAGTTTAGTTTCAAGGGCAGTATCTGCATCCTTACGAGCTTGAACTTCAGCAGCTACCTCAGCACTGTTTGCCTCGTCTCCTGCAATACGGTCTTCGATTTCTTGGTTAACCTGTTCTGTGATTGCAGCCAACTTCCTAGTGATGGTAGTTGCAAAGTTGGGGTCATTTCCAAGGGCATCGGCAATTTCCTTAAGAGTATCAAGTACCTCAGGTGCTGAACCAATAATCTTTTGGATAGCAGCATTTACTTCTTCTTCAGTTTGGAAACCGGCATCATTGATAAGCTGGGAGAGATGGGTAATATAGTTTGCCTTCTCTTCAATTCCATCAAGCTTAGCTTTGAGGATATCAGTAAAGTCATTCTTGGTCAAAGAATAACCTTCACGTTTATCTACCTTCTTAGTATCAAGGTCTTTATCCCCTTTTTCTCTAGCAGCAGCCTCGGCAGCAATAGCATTAAGCAATTGTTCTTTGTCTTCTACACCCTGCTCTTTTATATCCTCAATTTTGTGTTCGAGAACTAAATCCTTAGCAGCACGAGCAGTAGCCTCTGAATCTATATTGTTCTGTAATATCTGGTCTGCAGCAGTACGTGCTTGAGCTTCTTGGTCAATTTTACCTTGAAGAGCATTGTCTGCATTAGTACGGTCTGTTACCTCTTTAGAGATTTCGTTGTGAAGAACTTGGTCCTCAGAATGACGGTCTACCTTCTCTTGGTCAATCTTACCCTGAAGAGCTAAAGTATCAGCCTGGCGATTAGTGATTTCTTCATTAATCTTAGAATCCAGTACGGTATCTGCATTGGTACGATTTGCAGTTTCTTCGGCAATCTTTGCCTCGAGTGCGGTCTTATCATTGATATGTAGAGTCTTAAGTTCATTTACACTTTCCTTAATCTCATTATCGGCAGCGATACGTTCATCTTTTTCCTTTTGAATAAGGTCCTTAAGTTCTTTCTCAAGTTCATCATTACCTTGATTTACCTTATCTTCAAGGTCTTTGATGTCTTCAGCATTCTTATCTACCTTCTTCTCAACTCGGTCGATTTCAGCTTTTAAGTCTGCCTTAACGGTATCAATCTTCTTATTGATTTGGTCTAACCCATATTCTAGGTTATCCTGAACTGCAGCTACTGCAGCACCCAGAGCAGCTTCGGCTTCCTTAGCACGATTAACCTCTTCGGTTAAAGCAGTACGAAGGTCGGTTAATTTATTAGTGATAGTAGTTGCAAAGTTGGGGTCATTGCCCAATGCTTCTGCCAACTCTTTAAGAGTATCAAGGGCATCATCAGCACCATCAACCAAATCACTAATCATCTGTTTAACTTCTTCCTCAGTTTGATATTTCAAATCATTCTCAAGCTGAGAAACTTTGGTGATGTAATTTGCATGTTCTTCGATGCCCTCAAGTTTAGCCTTCAACTCATCGGTAAAATCATTTTTCGATAAGTCGTATCCTTCTTTCTTATCTACCTTATTCTTGATAGAAAGTACGAAGGCCCAGAACTCATTTATAGTTCCTCCAAAGCCAGCTTTAACAAAGTCATCATAGTAACCCTGTAATAACCGCTGGTCTATTTCTTCGCAGGTATAATACTTACTTACATACATATTTTATAAAATTTAAGGATTAATTACTGCACGTTGACGACCCAGTAAGAATTCCGAATCGATATCTCTGAATGGTTCTCCCTCTGAACCACAGAAGGCATTCATTGGTATATCCGGATTTTCGGGGTCTACATATCCACCGTCCTCAATATCTCCCCGTATGCAAGCATAATCAGGAAGCCTATTTACACGGAACTTTATTACCTGGCCTATACCAGGATGAGGTATTATTTTATCCCAGATATCCCCGAAGTAATCTTGAAAGCAGGTGACAAATTTGTTTCCGGTCATCGATTGAAATGCCGTTACATCATTGCCATTACCTTTCATTTCAATATGAACTCCAGAGGTACCATTGAGGATAACCAGATTACTATCAAACCAAATTCCACTGTTTGTAGTAATTGGTGTCCACCTCAGTACTAACATCTTTGCCATATACTTAATTTTTAATCTACAAATTCGATTTTGGTATCTCGGTCTCTCTTTAGGATAATCATGAAAACTAAAGCCTCATCCTTTGCCTGAGCAGTCTGGGTATCTCCAGAAGGCTTATACGTTATACCATTAATTACAAACCTATCTTGTTCCCAATTAAAATCCCAATAACCCTCCGGTGTAAGATAACCGATTTGTTCTATATAAGATTTAGAAATTAGTATTGATAAGTTTTCGTCATCCAATTCTCCTGAGACGGTTGCCTTGTTGATAGGCCAGTTTCTGAAAGCATTGTAGTAACACAATGCTTCGATTTGGATGTTATAATATTTAGGTATACTGTCTTCGGCATGACTGAGAAGCTGATTAACATGTTTGGCCCAAGTTATGGTTTGTCTACCAGCATCCCAATCTAAGAAGTCAGTGATAATTTTCTTGTATCTATCCCAAGAGCGGTTCTTTACCATTCTCCAGGGTTCTTTTGTCATAACTTAGTTAGAATTGATTTCTTACCACCTTTCACTGGAGCACTTGGATTTGGCCCATCTAATACTCCAGGTTGCCTTCTGTTAACTACTTTTGGGACTACGGTTCTAAATACTTCATCACAGAACGGTAAGTAGATTTCCAATCGTGAAGCTAACATACAAAGGTTCTTTCTTAATTCATCTATTAATCCACCCGGTTGCATTGCTTGAGAAAGTGTTTTCCATAGGGAACTTGTAGCATCTGCCAAGGTATCATAATATTGCACTTCAGTAGGCCCAGTAGTGATTTGTTTAATCCTATCACCTCGGGCAAGTTCAGGTTTAGAAGTACCATCACCCGTTTGTTCTTTGGTAGAGGTTAATTGACTTAAGTATTCGGAAGTACTCGTTAATAGATTAAGTATCTTCACATTGAGAAAATCCCAGGCAGCCAATTCCATTATTAATTGGTTTTCTAGTGCTTCATACCATAATTCATCTGTATACTTATCTGGTGCAATTGTATGGTTTACTAGAGGTCCAATGTAATATTGCCACTTAGTGATGTAAATAGATTTCTCTTCCCTGGTCATCCCATCAGATATTTCTGAAGGGATATAATGGTCGATTAAGTTATATATTGTATCGGCTAATGCCGTATGCCCATAATCACAAACTACCAGAGTCTTATCTACGGTGATATCTAAACCGCTAGAGTTAGTTACATGTAATGTTACGGTATAGAAACCGGGAGTTTCATAAGAATAGGAAACATGTCTTCCACCATTGAAAACCTCTCCCTTATCATCGCCAAAGTCCCAGTCAAAAATGGATTTGGCCGGGACTTTGGATATGACTCTGAATGAAACTTCCAGACCTGACGTAACGTACAAAAAGTCCAGATTGTTATTCATATTAGTCTGTCTTATGTAATTTTCATAGATTACCCTTTAGAAGAGGATTCGAATTCTTCCAGCAAAGCCTGAAGAATTGTTTCTACTGTATCATCTTTCTCGGCAACGATTTCATGAAGACCTGCTACCAGTTTCAGTTCTTCCAGGGAATAGCCCTTTGCAAGTTTTTCAAGAGTCATGCCTTTCTTGAACTGAGCATTCAGTCTCTTATCCAACTTTTCGATGTCGGCCTCTGAATACTTTTCGATTTCTGATTTATCAGCAATGATAATCAGATGGCCAGAGGCAATTGCCTTCTGAATCTTTGGTGCACGGAATTGACGACGAGAGAGTTCCTTGTCTTCTCCTCTACAAACGGTAATACCAGTTGATTGGTCATGAAAACTGTAAGCTCTTGGTCCCACAGTTACTGTATATTTATCTTTAGCCATATTTCCTAAGATTTAAAAATGATTAATGATTAAAGAGAGGATAGGTCTTTTTAGTTACCTACCCTCTCAGGGAATTTATATAGATGAAACCGGACGTCCCTTATTATTCTAGGTTAACCATCAAATATGGGTCTATGTTCATGAACTCGGGGAAGCCGAATTCTGAGAACTTCCTGTCGGCAGCCAGCAACAGAGTTGCATCCTGGTACATCTTAGAGAAGCCAGTAGTCAAGCTTGCATAGATTGCCTGAGTCTGGTTAGAAACGATTCTTTCAGATTCAAGCATCAACTGACGAGCAGTAAGCTTAATCAAGGCAGCAGATGTATCAATCAACAGCAACTGTTGGTCGGGTGTACCCGGGTGAATGTAGAAGTCAGCATTCTTGGGAACAGGAGACTTAACATTCAGGGTAGCTTCTGTAGTACCAGAGTGACGATCCTTGAATTCCGGCAAGTTCAGCATTTCGATTGCCTGGTCTTCACCACCAATCATAGTTTGGAAGTTACGTCCCATACGAGCAGCACGTACCCAAATATGCAGAAGGTCTTTGTAAGTGATACCATTAGTTGTTTCGTATACACCGATTACCGGGGCAGACTCAGAGCCATCAGGGTTGTTACCATTGATAGCAACGTCCATAGCCAGAGTATCCAGAGCATAACCCAACTGAACACCAAAATCACGAAGGTAGATTCCCAAGACATCGAGCGAAACATAGTTACGAACTTCATCAGTAAGTTTGAAACCTTTTCCGATTTTGAAGAGGCTAACTGATTTCTGTCCGAAGCTAACATCACCCAATGGGATAGTTTCTGCCTCATTAACCTTTGCAGGGGCAGCATCCGACATGTTAATCATCGGCATGATTGCTTGTAAACCATTGATTGGTTGGTCAGATGCGATGATGTTCGGATAGAACGGAGCCTGGCGCATACCCAATGTGATAGCAGCACGAATGATTTCCGGAACAATCCAACGAATATTCTGTTGGGGCATTGTAAAGATGTTCTGCATCGTGTCCACTTTTGGATTGATGCCCATCTTTTCAAAAAGTTCATCTTCTGAAATACCCCATTTACCGGTAACCAATTCTCCAAAAGTTACCTCTACAGGCTTCTTGTCCTGTGAACCGGAACGAACAGCTTCCAAGCTTCTTACCATTTCCGGCAGCTCATTCATAAAATCCTGAGCCTTCAACTTTGTAATATCTATTTTATTTTCCATAACTTCTTTTCTCTTATTTGATGAGTACTTGAATTACCTCATTTGCCTCTTCTGCAGGATTAAGGGCAATGAACTGGGATGAAGTTGCTTGGTTAGCTTTTACGAATCTATCGTTAAGCAATGTTCCATCGGGAGTTACATAGCCGGCGTCGATATTTCCGTTTGATACCCAGTTACAAATCATGTAACCTTCCATAGCTACTGTTACCTCTACCGGGAAATTTCTTTGAGGTTGATAAGCAGGGTTAACGTTATCCGTTACTGCTACACCCAAATAAACTTGAGTAGCTACATCAGTGCAAGGGTAAATCAAACCTTCTTCATTCAAAGCTACTGGCATACCCTGTACGATTTTCTCTCCAGCTTTAACATTGAAAGCCTGGTGCAATTTGTGTGACTCACTTTTGTAAATCACCGCTCTCGGGGTTCTTTCCCCAAAGAGAGTAAGTTGCTGAGGGTCGTTTACGATTTTAGTTTTTTCCATAACGCGGATTATTTATATTAGTTATTTGATTTTGTTTCGATACAAGTTATCGATTACATTCTTAGTACTCGGAGATTCTGAATTCCGTTGGGTATCAGTACCCTGGGTTCCAGTTTTACCCTTGGTATCATCCTCAGCAATTGAGGAAGCACGGTTGACGTCCTTAGAACCACATTTTGAGCAAGTGAGAGGGAACTTCTCTTCCAAGCGAGCTTGGTAATCCTTGGTCAAGGAAATAAGAGTAGTAATACCAGTAGTCTCGGCATTGAGCATCGTAACGATTGTCTCATCTACCTTATCACCCATTAACTTCTTGTAGGTTTCTACGGCATTTTCACGGAGAGAAGCAATGTGATTCTTTCCTACGGTTGCCATTTCCTTCAAGTTAGCTACTTCGGCATTCAAGTTGGTAATCTGTTCCGTAAGAGAAGTTTTCTCTGTAGTAAGATTATCTACCGAAGTTTGCAATTCGTTTCTGGATGATACCAAAGTCTGAATGCAGGCAATTACATTTTCCTGATTCATCTCTTTACCTTCTTCCAGGGTAAGCATATTATCCCCGAAAAGGCTTTCAAGAAATTTTAGTAATTCTTCGTTCATGTTATTTTTATTTGAATGATTATCCTTGGCATCATTATCATTAAAAGAACCCTGAGTATCGTCCTTTTCTTGATATGATGTTAAATCCGATTTGTAATCAGTAAAGAAGTATTGCCTCGATTTATCATCCCTATATTCTTCATAGGATGCCCAAGTTCTTTTGGCAAAAGTTGGGTTAATGATTTTACCATCCGAACCAATTTTCTGGGCAAATGAATCAGCACCATGTGAAACTAGTGAGGTCTCAAGGTAACGAACAATTTCAGTAACAATTCTACGTACCATAACTCCCTTAGAGTCATAAGTACCCAGTTTCTGATAAAATTCGTTATCTTCCATTTGGGGATGGGATTTATCCCACTTAAATTGTACAGTAACCGAATTACTATGAATTGAGGGTGGCTCCATAAGAATTCCTCGAGCAATTCTTGGATTTGCCTTACCATCAATCTTCAGAATACCGTTGATACCTGCTGGTATAGTAAAGCTACCGTCTTTATAAGATTCCTGCCACATTACTTGTGATACAGCTCCAATAGCATTACCGATGTTTGTTTCATGGTCACAGTTTACTGTTTGACCAAGCAGCATCTTCATAGAAGCCTTTAGTACTCCATTTTGACCGAAGTCTGTAGGATTCCAATTTTTCGATACGATTGTTTCCGAAAGTAATCGGAACATAGGTTCGATAAACTCTTCGTCCTTAGGAGTTAATTCCGATTTGTCCAGGTTGGGATAATAAGTATTATAATCTATATCCCCTCCCCAAAATCCAAATTGAGCAATGGAATCCGGTGTAGGGTTTTTCCATTTGTAATAATTCTCTGAGAAAGCCTTGGCTCCCACTGCTTCTGGGATATACCCAGCCATAATGGTATGGCCTTGACCTATCACCATAGAATCAAGATGCTCTTTGTTTTTCTTTGTGAATTTACTCATCTTGCTTTAGTATTTTGGTCTCCTCGAGAAGGAGCCGGGTTTGTCTTATCTCTTGACCTACGAGCAGATTGGTTTTTATCATCCTGCCTTTGTTTCTTCTTGGTACCCTCTTGGGGGTCTATATTACCACCCTTAGCAAATTGGTCCTCAAGTGAAACTCTTGGTTCCTTTTCATCTGGTGAATCATAACCCATTGCCCAAGCATATTGCTCTTGGCTAATGATACCTGCCTTATACAATAAGTCAAGGTTCTGTATCTTATACTGAAGACCTTGTTGGATTTTAACTTCATCAGAAACTGTAGAAGTTCCCCAATCAATCTTCATTCCCTTATTATTAAAGCCTGCCAAACGCAGTTCTAGAGAATAAAGTCGGTCCAATACATAAGCTACAAGCATTTGGATATTTTTTAACTGGCTAATCATCTTAGACAGCATTATACCAGTTGCACCTTCACCAGTAGTAGATGATACCCCAATGATAGAGCCATTAACTCCCAACCCATTTGCTACAGATTGTTGGTTCATATTCCAAGGCTTCTCGATATTACCGAGCTCCTTAGTAGTAGAATTTAGTTTGAATTCATGGTCATCTATGTAACCAGCAACTACCCCATCCCTCATACCCTCTTTAACATTACGTTTGAGGATATTGAGTTCATGGTATAATCTGGATTCATAAGATTTGATACTCTCGTTGGGTCTTTGTGGAGATTTCTGCATTTTAGCTTCTAAGAAACCAACCATACCACAAATCTCCATGATATGTTTGAAGTTAATCTTCATATCATTCTGACCCTTGAGAGAATCCAATGCAGGCATAAATGGAGGAACTCCATAAGGTTCATCTGTATCATTGAACATACCAACATAGAAATAAGTTTCTGGGTTAAGCTTAATATAATCTTGTTGCTTAACAAAGAAATTCATATTCTTTTGGTAAGGAGAATACACCCCATTTAATTCACGTTTAAACTTGATGTGTTCTGGCTTAAGGAATAATACCGTAGCCAATCCATCAAGCTTGTCATTTGGTACGCCTTCTACAGATATTGCCCCACTTACAAGAAGTTGAACAATCATTTTGTTAACTAAACCATCTATACCAGCAGTATATCTGGTCCATCCCTTGGTGGCTTTCTTAAGATGTTCCCTCATCTTTGAAGCCTCTTCATCGGTGTTATTAGGGAAAGTTACTGTATGACTGGTGTTAGCTAACTTAAACATATCTTGTAATGCAATGCCCATATCGGGATTTACCTTATATAAATCCCGAATTAAAGGTATCACATCAACACGAAAAGAGGGTTCAACTAATTTAGTCAACCCTTGTAATGATGTAATTAAGTTATCACTATCATCGTCAACTGAAACCCTACCAGGTGAAATTGATGTGGCAGGCTTTTCCTCTTTATTAGAGGATGTACCATTCTTGGGAGGGTCCTTCTTACGTCCCCAACCCCAACTAAAATTGAAGTACTTTTTCATCTTGGTTGTACGATTACGTTAGTTTTTCCTTTCCTTATGTGATTACATATTGCTTTTCCAAAGATATCATCATCTGCATATACATCTCCTTCAAGGTCTACATCTACCGCTGAATTATTAGCCCTATGTTTACCCATTGCAACAGGTCTACCTAAACCATCATAAATGAAGGTATAAGCTTCTTGTACAAAGAATGGGTCCTTAATGATTACGTGATCTAATCGAATATCTTCTTCCAAGTTTTCTATTATCACTGAACGATTCTTTTGGGTGGTTAACCAACCAGGGGATTTATCCATTTCAGGTCTACTTTTACCTTTTTTCTTTAGCATCTTCTGGTAGTAGTAAAGGTTAGGGTAGCCTTCATCTTGAAGCTTAGAAGTTACTGATAAACCAACGTCATTGGATTCTGGAGCTATTACTGCCCAGTTAAACAACTTCCCAGTATCACCAAGTAACTTAGCATAAGCTCCCACTGCCATTCTTCCCTTATATACTACTTGTTCTTCTCCTAGCTTATCCATACAAGTAAATGAAGAGTAGTCAGAAGCTCTACCAGTTGAAACGTCTGCACCAATGAAATATTCTTTATCTGATTCGGGTTCACAGAATTGTCGGTATTGACCATTAAATCTCTTCTTAATAACTGGGTAATCACTAAGGCAGTCTTCGATAGCTTTAATATCGGCTAAGTCGAAGACTGTATTACCAGATGATAAGAAGTCACCATCAATTTCTTGTGCAGTTCGTTTTGCTCCCAAAGCAGAAGACATTTGGTTATACCAATTGATATCTCGTTCTGGGTGCATTTGCCAGTATAATCGAATTGGGTTAAAAGGATTACCTCCTGCAATGGCATCTACCCAAGTTGAGTGATAGAAATTACCAACTCCATAGGGAGTGGAATTGACGATGGCAGCTCCACCAGTGGAAAGAGTAGGAAATGCAGCAGCCCAAATTTGAGCAGCCCATCTTACTACTGCTGCCTCGTCAATTACCAGAAGAGAAAGGGATTCCGAACGACCGGCTTCGGATGATGTCGGAATTGATTCAATAAATGACCCATTATCAAATTCTATCATGGAAGCAGAACCGTATTCTCCAGCTCTACCATTGATTATGGGAGTTTGAAGGTACCATGGAAGATTCTTGTACATGAACTTAATCTTCTTAAGTACCTTCTTAGCAGTGGTATCCTTGATAGAAATAATGTTTATCTTTTTGTTGGGATGGTACATCGCCAACCAAAGACAGTACATTGAAATAAGTTCTGTAATTCCTGCCTGACGGAACTTGAGAATGATATTGAATCGTTGGGTAATGAAATTGTAGAGAACGGATTTCTGAAAGGGATATAAATCGAATCTTACCTTTCCTCTTACTGGATGTATCACATAGCAAAAAAGGCTAAAAAAGAAAACATCACTAGAAACTCGGGATAGGTTTGATAGCTCCTCCCGAGTTAATGTAGTTCTAGTTTCTGAGATAGTCTTTGCCATTACTTAAAAGTTATACGTTATTTGAAATTCGATGTCAGTACCTATACCAGATTTTATCTTCGGATAGTAAAAGGTATTGACTCCGAATTTGTAATTAAATCTCTTAGTCTTGATTGAAAGACCAGCTCCCATATCGAAGAGATTATTGAAAGGTCTGTATTTGCCATAGACGTATGGACTAAGTGATAACCTTGCAACTTTCTTTCGAGTTAATTGACCTTCATACCAGTTATAGTTGTACTTATCTAAGTCGATTGGGAATAGTCTAGTTGAATAAGTGTTAGTCTCCTTATTGAACAGACTTAAGTTCAACTTATCTTTCTTCAAAACAATTTGAACCAGGGAATCTTGGTTACTGATAACTGGCTGCCTTAGCATGGAATCAGGAAAGAGAGTTGGCTGCTTATTATCATGAACTAAGATTTTACCTGGTTCAACTTTTTCTGAGTACTTCTTCTCTGGTTTGAAGGGTTTCTTTGTGTATACTGTATCTGGGATTTCATTGACCGCTTGTTCCAGGGAATCAACCTCTCGAGAAAGTTTGTAATTCCTGAAGCAAAGGTAAATAGTAAATCCTAGAAGTACAATAAACAAGGCCTTCTTAAATGTCTTCATCCTTGATTCTCAAATAAGTGTCCTTAGCAATGAACTTATCCATACCAATACGGATTAAAGCTTTCATACTTGAACTTAATTCCGAGGTAGGTATTCTTAATCTAAATTCTAGTCCTTTCGAATCTTCAGAAAGAGTTATACGAATTTTTCCCTTTCGATTTTTAATCAATCGATTGTATAGTACAGCAATCAGATTGAAGATTGCTTTCAGATTCTTCGGTGTAATTTCCGAACGATGTAAAATCTTCTTAGTCATATCATTTTCGATTTTGGTGTTTCATACGAATATAGTCAACTAGCTCTAAATCAGGTACTTGGCATCAACTTGCCAAGTCTTGGTACTACCTAATTCATTCAAAATCAATTAGTTAGGTTTGTGGCTTGTTTTCCTTTCCCTTAACAATCCCTATCCTTTCAGAATTGTATTTTGGAATTATTCCTTTCCTTCCTTCTTACCTTCTTACCTGGCCATAATATATATAGGGGGGAGTCACTGAAAATTAAGGTACCTTTTTAAGGCATTTTTTGAACCAAATACCTATTTCCCCTACTGCCCCTTTGGCAATTGTATACCTTGCCTTGTTAAGCCAGTAATGGTAATCCTTAAAATCACCTTCGAAGGTATCACCATTCTTGTGAAGGTAAATTTCGAATTTATCAGGGAATCCCATAATTGCCTTGAAGTCTTCGATTCCCAAGGGGTATCCATCTGGTCTAAATTGCCTATCTGCAGGTCTAAGAGTTAATGGGGGTTTATCATACTCTAATCGATATACTCCTGGAAGAGTACTCATCTTTGCAGTTTTGATAGGCCACTTCTTTTCATCCTTGAAATCTCTAACCCAGAGTCTATGTATCTTTGCTACAGTAAGATTCTTCTTTTCAGGAAGCTTCCGATAATCATACATTGCCAGAGTCTTACTCATAAAGGGAATCTGGTTAGTATTATTTTTCTGAGAGAATGTGAGTGGTTTAAGTAGATTTCTAGTAATTGTTGGGTTTTTTACTTGAAATACTTCATCAAAAGCATTCAAATATTTCTTACCCGTTTTTCTATGTACTCCAATGATAAGTAATCTCTTTCGTGATAACTGTGAGTTACCGTAGTCAGAAACGCTTCTTTCGTGAAAAATAAGTTTATAGTCTTCAAGAGTTTTTTGAAGATATTCTTTTGGGAGCAAAGATAGCAAACGAGGTAAGTTTTCAATAAGAAATATCTTAGGTTTATAATGTAAGATTGATTGAATTACTAGATTCAGGGATTTATTCTCTTGGGGATTGCCCAATTCTTTTACTTTTGAAAGCCTCATAATAGAAGATGCTCCACAGTCTGGACTTGAAAGTATAATGTCTGGCTTACAATCTGGGAGGGTTTCATCTTTATAATAGGGTATACCACCAAAGTTCAATTTCCACTGCTCTAAGCCTTTAGTATAAAATACTCCTCGAGTTTCTATATTAGCTATCAAATTCTTTCTAAAAGGGAACAAAAGGATGCCTGCACCAGCAGACACCCCTAATACTTTTAATTTTTTCATTTCTTGTAGCTTCTCAATTTAATGTACTTAATCCAAGCAAATGGCTTACGGTCTTCCAAGTAACTCAGATTCTTATCATTATTGTGGGCTTCTTCTTCGAAACTTACATCATGATACCTTTCATTCTGTTTATCCCACTTGGCAAAGCACCCGATGATTATGTATTCGATAATATACCAAAGGTAGAAGAGACCAAAACAGAGAACTACTACCCACCAGAAGGGTATATCGAATAATACCCAGAGTATGATACCAAGTATCAAACCGACTATACTACACTCAATCTGTTGTACCTGGTGGATACGCTCATGATTGATATCATCGGGTTTACAATCTTCTACTTTGTGTTTGAAGAATGAATTATACACCAGAGTAATGGCTTTGTAACTGGGGAAAAGGAATACTTTTGCTACCCAGCTGTTAAAATGACATCTTTTCATAATTTATCTTTGAAGTTTTCGTAAGCATTTCTTAGTTTTTGGTCGTAGGCATTCTGGGCATACCCGGGACCATTGTATTTTCTGGCAAAGCCAGCCCAGTCCTTTTCTTTGAGATTACTCAAACAACCAGAGTTTTTCATGAAATAATACATGAGTTCTAGTTGATTTGCATGAGATTCTGACATCTTATGAACGAATTCGAAGACATCTTTACATTCACAGAGGTTGTGATTGAACCCACAAATCTGGAACATACCCCAACTTGCAGACTTCAATGCACATTCTTCGTCAATTTCTTTGGCTAATTCGAGTCTTTTGTACTCGTGTACACCCCCCAAGTACTTCGATTTATCCCATTTAGGGAAGAAAATCGTAGAATATCTCTTACAAAGGTAAGCTAAATCTCTGTCAGGGAATTTCTTATGTACTTCTTTGTACATAATGTGACCCTCAAAGAGGATTTGAGGCCTACCATCAGCTAAAAACCCATCTCTACCTGCTGCTTCTACCAATTGAACAGCTTTCAATAGAGCAGGTTCTAGACCTAAGCGAGTAGCAAGGTCTTTAATCATCTCATTTGTTAGTTTATCCATAACTTATCAGTTTTAATGGTTCAATATTAGTAACGAAAGTATTGCTTATAACCCATTTTTAGGATGTTTCGAGGTTCTATTATCATATATAACTTATAAAATAATGCAATATGGACAAGAAAAATGAGTGCCAGATATGTGGCAAGCCCCTTAATTTAGAGGAATTTGATGAAACTCGGGAAATCCCTCAACTTATGGCAAGAAAACAAATTTGTTTTCAATGTGCTTTTTGGTCTAATCGATTAGCTTATGATAAAGAGCTTGAGAAAGAGGGTAAAATTGCGGTAATTACTCCAGATTATTCTCACTGGGTAACTAAAATTCCCGGAAATATTTTAATGGTGCCCTCGGCTTTTGGTAGTATTTACCAAACTAAACTTCAACCAGTAAACACTCTGGGAGTTATTGATGAAGACCGAGAGAAACTTTTCATTATCCGTTATAATAACATCGCTCACCAAGGCACTATACCAGAACATCTAAGAGATGCTTTTAAAGTAAACGGAGTAATTCTATCTCCACAGGAATACAAAATGCTAGAAGATTATCGGGGCAATGCCTATGAATTTATTAAAAATATGATTGATAATGCAATAAATAAGAAATAATTTCGTATATTTGCATAAAGAAAAATTCTTAATAAATAAAGATATGAAAAAAGAAAAGAAAGAAATCAAAAAGCTCAAAGAGGGGGATGAGGTTCTCTTCACATCATCTGGAAGACCCATCATTGAGAAAGTTACAGTGGAATCTATCGATAAAAAAGGTGGATTCGCAATGCTCAGTAACCGAGTAAAAGTTGCAAGAACCTTGGGTCCTGATGATACATATCCAAGATTGGATGGGCAAAAGGGAGAAGTTCGTCCGCTTACCGAAGAAAATGAAAGAGTATTCCTTGCATATAAGGCCTATTTCTCAATTAAGAGAAACATAGAATTACTTGATAAAGGGATGAGAAGTATGAAAGATTCGAAAGCTTTCGATATGATGATTGAATTTGATAAGAAGCTTACCAAGATTATTAACAAATACCTCAAAGAACAATGACTACTGTATTAGCGATAATTTACTTGGTATGTTTGCCATTCACGGTATTTTTTGTAAGGGCTTGCTTGGATTATTTACCCTATACTCACAAAATACACTCTCTCGTTTTATTCATCTCGGTATGGATAGTATTACCTCTATTTCCAATTTATCTATTAATCAGATACATAAAATACAAATTACTATGAGATTCTTTTTTGATAGAGACGGTGATTATGCTGGGACATCAATGCAAGGGTGGGAGATACTTCTCCTACTCTTATTCCCAATTACATTAATAATCTTCTTCGTATTCTTACCTTTCTTCATATTATATAAGTATGATTCTAGAGAAGAAGATAAAAAATACGAAGAAGAACATCCAGAAATACTAAAAGCAGATTCTTATATTACCTGCTGGTATCCCTGGCATAGGTATTCTGTTGCATATACCTTGGCTCTGATATTTTGGGTATGTGGGTTACTAATTAGCCTACTGAATTGTTACTGAATTGTTACACTATATTTGTACTTAGAGTCTTCTCGAGGAGAATAACTATAATCTACTACTCGAGGATTAGCTCCATTTTGAATGGCAAAGGTATTTCTTGAAATTGCACTATCTTTGACTAGAGTATAAATATACTCTCTTACATCACCAGATGATACACCATATTGAATCTGTAATCTAAAGGTTATAGAGCTAGCTACTAGTTTATCTGACCTTATATCACAATTGCCAGTTGTGGGAGAGGTTGGGCTTTTACTTACGCTTATTATGATGTTAGCTGTAATTTTAAACGGTAACTGAGTAGCTAATATACTAAGGTTAGCATCCCCACAGGTTAAGAAGATATACCCTGAACGGTTAGCTCCAGTTTGATTATTCGATAAAGCAGTCAGGGATAACCGGTAATGGTTCTCAGGAGTACTCATTTGGCCAATGGCTACTGCGCACCAATCGGGAGCACTACCCACATGGGGAGTTTCTGGCTTTTTAGACCCATCACTACCATTTAAATAGGCCGTTACAAGGATTACAGCCATATCACCTTTAGTACCACCTAAAGGCATTGTGTGTGAAATCATTTTTATGTATCCACTATAGGTTACACCGGATCCCTGAGTTACCGTGAGATTGATTCTGTTATTAGACCCATTTTGGACAAATTCCAGAGTAGTAGACCTTGAGGACCCAGTATTTTTTGAATAGTTAATTTTTACATCTAAGTAACCATCTCCAACGGTAACTCCTCCCCAAGTAGCCCAACTTACGTAGGCTGAGCCCAAAGTACAAGAGGGTGTAGAGGTTGAAACTACTTTGCCATTTACCAGTTTCCTTTTGAGGGAAGTGATACGGTAGGTTACAGTACCACCCTCTGAAGATACAGTATCTGTACCTGTATCGGTAATTGCACGTGCTAGTTTGAATAATGTTTTTTCTTCCATATTTTATAAAGTTTTTTGGTTTATAGAAAGAACTTTGATATTGTAATCTGCCAGAGGGATAAGGTGGATGAGAGCCAGGGATGTTTTATTCTCTGGTTTCTCTGTGTTATGTGGGCATGTGTGGTGTGGGATATCTGGGCATGCCCTTAATGCGAAGGCTTCGAAAGTTGTGGTACTAAAAATGGGTATTTGCCTTCAAGGTACCCCTTAATGCGAAAGCCTAAAATTTCCTGGTACTAAATGGGGCGTACGATTCCGTTAAATTTAACATTTGAAAATAAAAAGTAAGGGACAAAGATTTTTATTTGTCCCTTTGCTTTCTTTCAATCTTTAAATGTTTTATTATCGTCTTTCAAAATTTCTTTTAAGTCTCCATAACATTGAATTGCTAAATAAATTACACCAACAAATAAAAATATATTTAATAACATAGAATTTAATTTTTAAGTGAGTAGGGAAATATTTCCCTACTCTGATTTGTTTTTATTTCAAAGAGTTTTTCACTATTTCAAGCCCTTTTATTAAAATTGCTTTCTTTTCTTCTTTTGTATTTTCTGATGCAATAGAATTAAATGAAAAATCATTCAGCGTATAGACTTGTTTATAAAAGTCTATAAAGCCATCAATTAGTTTTTTATCTGCATTGTTTGCAATCGTAGAAAGAAAATTAAAAGTTACATTTCTGAACTTTTTGCGTAACGATTTGATTTGCTTTTCGTTTGCACCCTCAAAAAGTTCTTTTTTGTAAATTTCTGTTTTTGTCCCTAAAGACGTTTTGAAAAGTCCAGCGTTTTTTTCTTTTACGCTTTTCAATACGTCTAAAGCAATCAACCTATTTGCTTTTGCGTTTGCACTTGCTTTTTCTACATTCACGTTATTAATTTGCTTTTTCATAATTAAATTGCTTGAAAGTTTTATTATTTATTATTTATTATTTTTATTACCTTTTCAAATAGACTTTCAAGACTTTTTAAACTATTCCAATAAGGTAGTATTTATTTCGTTTCTGTATTGCAAATATAAGAACTATTTTTTAATCTACAAAATTTTTAGAGAATTATTTTCTTAAAAAGTTTTAAATAAAATCTTTCAAATATCTCTTTGTTTTTCTCACATTGCAAAGATACGGACTTTATTTTAATCTACAAACATTTTCAAGAAAATTTTTTGAGAAAATGAATATTTTTATTTTCAAAATTATTTTTGTGAAAAATTCATAAAATAGAAAATATTGTGCACTTAATATTTGCACTTAATTTTGGAGGTTCACAAGGGTAATCTTCGTACGCCTTGTAGTGGGCATATATGATATGTATAAGGATAATCCTATATGGCTTATGCTTGTCCTCTAGGAAGTGTATTATATACCTGTATATTGATAGGGCCATTAATGGACTAAGGTGATAAAGAATTAAGGCCCATTAGCTATATCCCTATTATTGCCCTCTATAAACCTATTAGGTCCTAATTCAATAAGGCCATATAGGGACTATGGTAAGCCTATAGAGATTAGGATAGCCTATAATGGCTTACTAAGTTAGCGTAAGTAAAAACCCAGATACCTTAGTTAGGCTCTGGGTTAATTGGTTAGTATTCGCAATATTCTCGTTCAAGGTATATATTGAGATCCTTGAAAAGTTTTATACCGGGTATAGGACCATCATTTTTGTCCCAAATCTCAAATTCTATAAATTGGGTCTCATAGCCTTCTATATCTGAAATAGAGAGAAGATAGTTCTGGCTTGGGTCAAATTCTTCAAGGAAAACCTCGATAGTAGCCTTAATCCTAATAGGGTGAGTATTAGTAATGCCTTGTACGATTTGTGTTAATCGGTTTGATAATTCGTTGAGTTCCATATGTATATAATATAAAGGGGGCTAGATGCCCCCTTGGGTTAAGTAATTAATCGAAGTATACCTGAAAGGTTATATGCTCGATGTTGAAGGTAAAATCGGGTTCAATTTCCTCCGGGTCAGGGATTTCGGATGAGAATTCCATAAGGCAATCATCTGTGTTAAGGTAGATGGATATTTCCTTAGCTTTCGATTGCATTAGTTCTGGCAATATCGAATCGAATTGTGAAAGTGAATTGGCAATGTAGGATGCCCATGGATAATCCATAGCGTAATTTACTAGGGTAAGGATGATGAGATTTGAAATTTGATTAATTGTTTTCATACGTCTACATTTAATTAGTTATTATTATTATTAAAATTGATATGCAAATATAATATATTATATTTATATATGCAATAACCCTAATTGCCTTCGTAGGTTATTAAGGGCCTTGAATTATATTTGCCTAAATCTCCGAGGCCATGAATGGAGATTGCCATTTACCTTCCCTACCTATAACTAATATTATATAATACCTAATGGATCTCGGTAATCTAGGTACCCCTAAATCACAAAATTGTCCTAGAATACAAAAATTAATGCTAATATAAATACTAAGCAAATAAATTACATACTTACTAGGAATATTACCTAAATATGCCCCATGAAGGCCTTAAATCCTATAAACCATTTAGCCCTAAAACCTAATATCCTATTTACCTAATCCCCAACCCAATACTTATTATATAATACATAATATAATAACTTGGTGAAGGTAATCAAGGTAAATTGTGATGGCCATTAATCGACGATGTACTAAAGCTATACTACCTACATACATAGAAGCTACATAACATATCTGTATTATATAATCCCCTACCTTCGAATTACCTTGAATGCAATCTATAATATAATATATATATAAAGGGTACTCAAGGCAATCGGATTTAGGGGCCATTAATGGTCGGATTTATTTGCCTTTTTAGGCCTTTTTGAGTTTGCCTTTAAAGTGTGTAGTAGAGCTATATGGTATAGTGGCTATATAGTGAGTTGAGTGGCTTTGTATAGTAGAGGGGTTATCACTTGCCTTGTTTGCCTAAATCCCCAAAACCCCCAGCGAGGTACCTTGATATATGTATTGGGTATTATTATATTAATAGATGGTATATTAGTTATAGAGGGGATAGGTAGATATTATATTATGTACCTTAGTTAGCGTTAGTATGATTTTGTTTTATTTTTGTGTTGGGTAGTGTGGGAGGTACCCGGTATTTATTCCAGGTACCTTGTGGGTATTTATTCGATTAGGTATACCT
>OLPH01001054.1_pt1 | contig 29381 bp, 29 predicted proteins | sample 1672951 | NCBI WGS metagenome assembly OLPH01 (sample SAMEA3136740, study PRJEB25190) | human gut metagenome | reverse complement strand
ATTCATCCAAATCATGCTTAACAAATTTATCGAATGAAATCAAAACAGCTTCTAATAGCAATGCGAAATGAAGAATTGCTCCGCAGATATTACTACTGGACGGAGATAAAACGTCTGCGCTTTGACGATACCTTTCATCAGTTGTCTACCAGAGAATTTTTTATTAGCGAGGAACGCATCCGTACTATCGTGAACCAGAATTACGAATTTCTCCAGGAACTGGATCGCGAATACCGTTCGGGTAAAAACATGGAAGAGAAACCGCCCATGCCTTCCAAGAGAAAGCGCGGACGGCAGGCCGGTGTGAAATACGGCAAGCGTGTGTCTGTCATACCTGAGTAGCGTCGTCTATCATGCGGCACTCATAGTTCAATTCATACACTTTTATTCCCTTTGTCATCGTCTGGCTACGGCTGGTCTTGCGGTCAAGCGGTGAAGATGAATGCATGGGCATCCATCCCTGCAGCAGTGAATGAAGCTCGTGCACCTTGTCCGCACGTTCCTGAGCCTTGTCGGCTGTTCCGCTGGTGAAATGCGTATCGTCGTAACAGTCCATTGCCAGTTTCACGTTGACGGTTACCGTGCCCGACTGTACTTTACTGAAAGCTCCTCCCATGGTAGTCCATGAGGTTTCAGGTATGTCTATCAGCACAAGAGGGAAGGTGAGAGGATAGGTGTCGGAGTCTTCGTCGTCGCGGTAAAGCATTTCAAGCTGTCCGTAGTCTTCGTCTACGTTTCTGTCGAGCCATTCAATCTTGTCTGCCACAAGTTGCTGTATCTGGTTGAATAAAGTTTCCATGTAATTCAATGAATAATTAATAGTTAATAATTAAAATCACTTCAGGCTTCCGAGTCTTGTTTCCATTACTTTGAGCAGTTCCTTTTCGGCTTCTTCCTGTAGCTTCTCGGTCAGTTCCTTGCTTTGTCCGAGGAACCTTCGCTGTGGTATTTGTGCGGTTACGTTGAGCCTTGACTTCCTGCTCAGGGCAATGGCTTTCCACATACGGGCTTCAGGAGGTGCCGAAGCGTCTTTCTTCTTCCGGGTTTCCGGGGAAGTTCCACGCCGGATTCCTGCCGCCTTGAAATACCGTGCCCATGCCATTTTCCGGAGTTTGGGCGTGATGCGTGGATGGGTGCTGATGGTTCCTCCTTCATTGTGTATTGCGGCGTATTCTACCGTATTCCGCACAATGACCTTTCCTTTCATCGGCACATCGTAGGTGGCTCCCATCAGCCGTTTCCGGCTGCTGAGCAGAGGGCCGTAACGGTCGGAAGCTTTCTTGCTTCCCGACTGCTGCCGTCGGGTCGGCTTCCATGGCTGGAGTCCTCCGTTGCGGAAACCTCCGTCACGGAAGTTCTGGCGTGTATGGTTTACCGCCAGCACTCCCGCTTTCCGTGGAAGCGTGTCGCTGATGGTTTTCTGCAAGTCACGCTCCAGCAGTTTCAGTATCTTTTTAAAATCGGAAGTATTCATTACAATTAGTCTTATATTCGTTTGACAATAAATTTAAAATAGCTATATTTGCATTGGTTCATTCCCAGACGGTTCGCCCTCGGGTTTGGACCCCCTTCCGGCAGGTCTGATTCATTTCAGGTCTGCCGGTCGTATTTTAAATCCGTTGCCCAAAATCTCCTCACGGCTGAGACGTATATCCTTTCCATCTCTTACTATAGTGATGTGGGATATGTTTTGCGAACGTTTCACACGGGAACGTATGGCTGCGGCCAGGTTTTCCAGCGATATGTCTGAATCAATCCACAGCACAATATCATCAGCCTGCTTCTTCGCATCTCTCAGTAGGTTGTCAATAGAACTTTTTGTAGGGGTGACATTCATCTTGTATTCCTGCTCCACCTCCAGCGTGCGGTTATAGCTGTCGGCACTTTTCCGGTTCTGCGGATTGTCCAGCAAGTCTATTTCGTAATCATGCTTTTCGGCAAGGTAGGTTCCGATGCGGATGTTCTCGTCGCGCTCATGCTTTCCGTGTCCGTCATGTATCCGAAGTTTTCCAGATCTGGTGGGAATAACCGTATAGTGTATCATCTTTTCCACCGCTTTCTCTGCTCCCGGATAAGTATTTTCGTAATACGGATGAGTATGGCTGAACAGTTCCGGCTCCAGTCCCGGGTTGTTCTCCAGTCCGGGCGAAGGCTTGTAGTCCACCTCAGGGATGATTCCCGTGACGGGGTCGTCCGTCTCCTCCAGATCACACTTGCATCCCCACCGGTCGTGCGGATGGTGGTTTTTCCAGAAGGGGTGTGTCTTTGGAAGCGTCAGCCCGATTCGCCAGTATTCCATGTGGAATACGTCAGGATCAGCACTCGTAGTGGGCATCCATTTCAGGTTGGGCAGGATGTCGGCATTACGTGAGAAACGTTTCCAGTCGGCGGCATAGCGGGCACGGAGTACGGCTGTGTCGTATTCTGTACGTAGCCAGTGGTTGTTGTAGGTGCCGATGACAGACTCAGCATCTTCCTGGAAGCGCCGGAACTCCTTCAGCTTTCCGTTTTCATCAAGCAGCTGCGAAGCGATGTCGTTCTGCATGCGGTGTGTGCGGAAGGCGGCAAACACGTCGGCATCGTCTTTCAGTGCCTGACGGAAAAGGGTGTCGGCATCATCTACATCCTCTATGGGGTATCCTTCCTGAAGCGCATGTTCAAAGGTGTCGCGTGCGGCTTCATACAGTTCCGGATAGATGTCTTCCTCTACATTGAAGGTTTTCGCGTAAATGTCGGCCAGCAGACGTGCCATCAGTTCCGGAGTGAATGAGGCGGAAACGGATGCTTCATTCCTGGGATGGACGGAATGACAGCAGGAACAAGTCTGTCCGTACAGATCATTCATTACCATCTTAAAGCCCCGCTTTTCGGGGCGCGGACGAAAAAACGGCGGATGTGGTTGCAGAATCTGGTTAAATAGTTTTTACTTTCCGTTTGAGAATCGTTTAAATCCTTCCATTTCTCTTCTTTTCTTTGTGCAGTTTTGCTGTCAGGCGTGTCTTTCTTATCAGGTACTACGGCATTCCGTTTTTCCTGCTGTCCGGCTTTCAGCAAGTCGTAATTCTCAGGCTTGGGTATTCCGGTAAGTTCATAAAACGTGTCGTCGGATACGGGTGTGCCTGCGTTTCGCATCTTGGTTATCACGTCGGCAATGACCGTGATGTTTGTTTCTTTCGGTTCTACGTACACGAATTCTCCTCCGCGTGTGTTGTATCCCATGCTTTCGAAGATGTCCGTCATGTCGTAGTTCAGCACGTTCAGGATAAGCTGGCGGTCGGATTCATTGATTTTCTTTTCTCCTTTCTCCTGCACGGTTCCCAGCGACTGGGTTCCACGTTCGGAGGCTTCGGTGGTAAGCGTATTGCCCAGAAATATTTTGCTTATCTCATTGTTGCACCGCTCATACAGCTTGTCATACAGGTCGGATGAACCGCTTTTACCGGCACTTTCCAGCAGCTTCAGCTCACTGCCTTTCGGGTGGATGAAGCATGCGGCTGCTCCCTGCTCATTCATGTCGTCAAGAATTTGCAGGCGTGCCTCTTCATCTTCCGCATCGTAGGTATATTCGCGTATGGGCATTCCGAATATTTCGCAGAACTGTGCCCAGTCGGCCATGTCGTTACGCTTGAAGATGACGTAGGGTGCAGCGTTGGCCAGTTTTCCCAATGCACGCGGCTTCCCCACAAAAAGCACATCGCGGAAGTCAGTCCATGGAGTTCCGGTAATTTCGCCCTGACGGTGAAGAATAAGCCCGCGAACCGGATCAACATTCTTTCTGGGTATCAGTTCGTAATTAATCCATCCGCTTTTGTCGCGGTAGAACTGGAAAAGAGAGAAGCCCCAGAATACGGAGTCTATCAGGTCTTCGATGAAATGGAAAAACCAGGGTGAACGCAGCATCACGTTGATTTCCTCGTCAGGTTTTCCGTTACGGCGGAACTCTATCTGAATGTTTCGTGCCGAAGCGATTCGCTTGTCACGCACACTGCTCAGGTGTCCGTCAATCAGGATGTCTTCGTACATGTCGTACAGGCGTACGCGGTTGGTGAAGTCTACGTTTTCGGCCCCGCGTATGCCGCTCATGTATTTCTGCATGTCGAGGAAAAAACGCTGCGGCTGGGTAATGATGACCGTTCGTGCCGGACTTCCCTGCGGATTGATGTTTCCGCCTATGGTTATTTTTTTCTTCTTGCTCATATCAGTATCGGGTATTTCTTCGTGGATAACTTCGCATCTGGAATGCGGAATTTAACTTCGTGGAATCTTCGTCGAGTGCCGGTAATCCTTCCACGCTTATCTCAAATTTTGACACGCCTTTCAGCCATTCCAGGCTTCGCTCGTAACGGTCTATCCGTATCTTGGAAATCTTCTGCGGATTGTGTATGCAGAATACGTGATACAGCGTGATGTCTTTGGCGTACATCAGTACAAGCGGATGGCGTTCGGAACCGGTGGCTGCAAAAATCTTGTCGCAGTCAAACCGTGAAGACAGGTATCCGCGCATTTCGGCGATAGCCTGGTCTTCGCATACTTCAAGAAGTGATTCGTCTTCACGTATGAGCGCATCGAGTATTTCACGGTGTATGGATGCGTCGTAATCTTCCGGGTTGATAAACTGGCTCATGTTCTGTATTTGTTTTTTTGCCGGATGGTCGTCCGGCTTACGGTTGTTGTTTTTTGTAAGGATGCATTCTTGCGGTCGATGGCCCGGTTTCCTCCCTGTATGCAGTCCGGGCCGTCGACAGGATAAGGAAGCGTCATTTCAAAGAGGTCAAACTGGTTGATCAGTTCCTTCATGTGCGGATTGTCTTTTTCAGCCTCATTGAATATCAGCATTCCTTCACGATCCAGTGGTTCCAGGTCGGCTTCTATACGAGTAGCCTTGTCGGTCTTCTTGTCTTCATCCGGCTTGATGGAAAGCTGTTCGTTCCTCTTTCTGCGGATTCGTGCCAGGTGTCGTTTCAGCACCTGCTGGAAAAACGGGTCCTGAAGCTTGTTGTTCTCTACCATGCAGTAAAGGTTGGTCTTTCCGCCTACATATTCATTCAACAGGAAGAACCAGTTGATGAATTCTTCGTTCGTGGTATGGTCCAGAAAACCTTTAATGACATAAAGCACACCCTGAAGTTTGCCAAGCAGCCATACGGCCTTGAAGCTGGCACCTTTTTTCTTGCTTTCGCCCGGAGCCGGGTCGCCATACGCCATGAGGAATTTGAATTTACGCAAAGGAGGAACCTTACCGAAAGCCAGTTTGGTAAATACGCTTCCTCCGGTGAGCGGGTTGTTGAAATATTCCTTCTGCTGTGCCTTTGTGCTGATTTTGGCAAGCACCTGGTCAATCTGTTCCTCACTGTTCTTGGCTGGCCACGTGGAATGTCCTTCCTTGTCGCGTATGTTAATCACGTCCCAGTGGTCGGCCTGCTTTCCGGCACGTGTGATGCAGCAGTCGCGTGCAATGATGTTTCCGCAGAAGATTATCAGTGTGGGTATGGCCGTATCACGTGTTCCGTACAATGCTTCTTCCCACCATCCCCACATCTTGTTTACCGTGTCAGGATTACGGCATGCTTCGTCCGTATCGAAGTCATCCACCAGCAACACGTCTGGTCGGTCGGCTTCGTTACGGCTACCACGCGGGGCACTTCCTGCACCTACGGCACGAAACGCACATCCTCCTTTCGTAATGAACTCCTCTTCACTCCAGTTTCCAAGGTTCAGCTGTGTGCCGTAATAAGCCTTGATAAGTCCGTTCCGTTCAAACTGCTTCCGGTATGGGTCAAGCAGACGGACGGCACTGTCTTTCGTGGCCGATGCCATGATGACATTCCGTTTTCTTCCCGTAAGCACCAGGAACATGACAATGAACATCACGCAGGTACTCTTGGCCAGCGAACGCGCCCACGAAAGTACCTCAAACCATTCATCGTGTTCGATGCAGCGCATGATGGCCTTAATCTGGAACGGGGCAAAGTCGAACTTGCAGAACTCCGGGAAGAAGAAACGTATCCACTCCAGCGGACGCTTTTCGAGCAATGCCTTGTGCCGTTCTATTTCGGCCCGGCTCTTGTTTACTATTACGACTCCCTTCCTGAGAGAATCCTGCTTGTAATCTTCCCAGATACGGAGTGCTTCTCTGTCCTGCTGTTTCATAGGTTATCCTTGATAAACTGGTCAAACAATCGGATAAACGTCTTTGTCATATCCGGGTCCTGCGGGCGGAGCCAGTCGGAAAACCGCATCCCCACACTGATAATGTCACTGATCCCCACATCGCTTTCCAGCTTCTTGATGGTGGCCGCGAGTTTTCCCAGCGTGTCGGCTTCAGACGGAGTGGCATATCGCTTTCCTTCTTCACGGCTCTGTATGGCCTTGTTTATTTCGGCCACCTGCCGGTGAAGTGCGGAAATCTGCTGTTCGCGTGTCAGCGTCATGCCAATCTTCATCTCCTCCCATTTTTCCGAGTTGATCCATCGGGAAAGTGTCTGGCGTGAAACGCCTGTCTTTTCTGCTATTTCCTGCTGAGTAAGGTTCTCTTTCAGGTAAAGCATGCGTGCATATTCCTTTTTTTGCGTGTTTGTCAATTCTGCCATGTCTTTTATATCTTATTTTGTGTTTTGCAAATTTCGCCCATAAATACATCATTCACAATACGTTATTTTTATGATAACGTATTAAATCCTCATGATGACATTTTAAAATATCATCATAAAATATCCGTCTTGACACGACTTCTTTTTCTTCCCAACTTTGCATCAGAACAGCAATAAAAGCAAAATGAACAAACGATTTTTCAATATGATACCTTCGCCCGATGTGGCGTGTATTCTCCTGTATGGAGAAGTAGGCGACAAGTGGGACGGTGTGACCGATGCGGACATCGTCCGTGAGCTTCGAGACTATGAATCATTGTACGGTAAGATTGATGTGCGCATCAACAGCATTGGGGGAAGCGTATATGCCGGAATCGCCATTTTCAACGCGCTTCGTGAAAGCAAGGCAGACATTACCATTTACGTGGACGGGGTGGCCGCCAGCATTGCAAGCGTGATTGCCATGTGCGGGAAGCCGGTGTACATGAGCCAGTACGCACGTCTGATGATTCACAATGTGCAGGGAGGATGCTGGGGTAACAAGGAGGAACTGAAGCAGACCATGGAACACATTGAGCAGCTGGAGGAGACACTGGCAGACATCTATTCTTCGAAAACTGGAACGGACCGCGAAAAAATCAAGAAGACTTACTTCGACGGTAAAGACCACTGGCTTACGGCAAAAGAGGCAAAGGATATGGGATTCGTGGACGGAATCTATGACGTGGAAGAAGCAGAACGCCAGGACGTGGAAAGCCCCGACAACGTGTACAAACTCTTTATGAACAGAATGAAAAATAACCCATTAAACAACGATAAAGCAATGTTTGACGAACTGAAGAAACGTCCCTTGTTTGCCAACTGTGCAGATTCTGCCTCTGCACTGGCCGTAATCGGGACACTGGAAAACAAAGCAGGGAAATATGACACCCTGAAGGCGGAAAACGACACACTGCGACAGAAGCTGAAAGGTTTTGAGGATGCGGCTGCGGAAGCACGCAAGAAAGAAATCGACACGATGCTGGAAAACGCGGTAAAAGAGGAACGCATCCGTCCGGCAGACAAGGACACATATCGTACCTTGCTGGAGAAGGACTTTGAAAATGCATCGAAGATTCTGGAAGGTTTGCCCCGGAAAAAGATGATTTCCGACGGACTGGACAAGAACGACCCCGAAAACAAAGGTGCATGGGAAAAGGAACAGGAAAACATCCGTGAAAGACGTTACGGAAAGAAGTAGTAAATAACAATTAATCAAAACAAAACATGGCAATTCAGATTCAAAACACAGCCTATGACGGTGAGGTTCTTGAAAGACTGCTCACCAAGGCGGCTACCGGAAATGAACTTGTACAGAAAGGACTGATCAAGCTTGTTCCGAATATCCGCAAGAAATACTCCATTCCCCGACTGAAGACGGGAACCATGTTGCAGAAACGCAAGGAAATGCCTGAATCGAAGGATTCTAAGGGTGATTTCAATTACTCTGAGAAGGCACTTGTTCCGCATGACTTTATGGCTTATACGGAATTTAACCCGAGAGCTTTTGAGGAAATCTGGCGCAAGTATCAGCCGAAAGGAAACATGGTGTTCGACCAGCTTCCTCCTGAAGTGCAGAACCAGTTGCTGGATGCGATGTCCCGTCAGGTTAACTTCGAGCTGGGGTACCACTTCGTAAACGGTATCTATAAAGACGATGATGAAGACGATGATCATCTGTTCAACGGTATCCTGACTCAGATTATGGCCGACAGTGAAGTGATTCACGTGAAGTCTTCTTCTGCTGAGTCAATGATTACCCGTTTGCAGAAAGTGCGCAAGGCTACTCCTCAGGTGCTTCGCAACAACCCGAATTTCGTTTATATGATGTCTGTAGACGATGCAGACCGTTACGATGACGAACTGACACAACGCGATGCCAAGGGTGCCAACTGGACGGATACGAACGCCGTACGCTTTAAAGGCACAAACATTGTTCCGCTGGCTGCCATTCCGGACGGTGTGATTATCGGTACCGTAGCTACTCCGGACGAAGACTCCAACACTTGGGGTGCAGTGAACCTGGTAGATGATTTCAACGTGATCCAGATTGACAAGGTGACCAACGCCGGTGAGAAGTATTTCTTCAAGATGCTTATGATGGCAGATACCAACGTGGCTTTCGGCGAAGAAGTAGTATTGCTGGATGTGCGTGAAGCTGCTACTGTATCGGCTTCAGGAACCAGCATTACGCTGACAGCTCAGGCAAGCAAGGTTTCGATTGAACCGGATTCAGACAGTAAGGCATATACTATTTCAGGAGATGACATTCTGATGGGTGCCATGCTGGAAATTACGAATACTCATGCAAGCAACAAACTTACGGTCAACTCGATTGAAGTTGCTGCTGGTGCTACCAAGAAAATCTACTACAGCGGAAAGTCCTGGTTTGACGCCAAAGAGGTAGACGTAAAGATTACGCAGGTATCTCCTCAGCAAGTGCAGGTAGTGGGAACCGTGGAAACAACAACCAAAGAGCAGGCATAAGGAGGACTGAAAGATGAAACACTTTACAATGGGTGAACTTTGTGCCAGCACCACCGCCGACGCTCATGGAATCAAGAATACACCGCCTCTTCAGGAGGCGGGTAATCTGAAAGCCCTGGCCGACAACGTGCTTGACCCGCTCCGCGAATGGTACGGGAAACCGATTGCCGTCAACTCCGGGTACCGTTGTCCGCAACTGAACCGGCTGGTAGGAGGTAAGGCAAGCAGCCAGCATCTGAAAGGGGAGGCTGCCGACATTACGGCAGGAAGCAGGGAAGAGAACCGGAAACTCTTTGAGTACATCCGTGAGAATCTGCCTTTCGACCAGCTGATTGACGAAAAGAATTTTTCGTGGGTGCATGTGTCTTACAAGCGCGACGGAAACAACAGAAAACAGATATTGAAACTATAACCATGGCGTAGTACGCCAAATGCTACGCCAATAAAGCACAACAAAATGAAACGGATTATCTTATTTTTCTGCCTGTGTCTGATTACAACACTGGCTTCATTTGCACAGACCGTACTTCCGGCTGCAGAACCTGAAACATCGTTCCTTATCGATTTGGGAAGCTTTACGGGAATCGTAGCCCTGGTTTCTACCTTGGTGACACAGATTCTGAAAGTTGTTCCGGCTATTTCCGCAAGCAAGCTGGCCAAAATTTTGATTTCATGCGGTGTGGGCATGGTAGTATGTATTATTGCATGGCTTTTGCAGCTCACTCCGTTACTTACAGGCTATATCTGGTGGCAAGTTCTGATTTACGGACTGGCGGCCGGATTAAGCGGATGCGGATTCTATGATGTGATTAAGGCTATCGGAGCATTGTTTAAAAAAGAGTAGAGCTTTATGGATTGGACCCTGTTACAGTCACTATGGGACTGGCTTCTTCCTGCCGGATGGCTGGCTACTGCCATTGCCTGGTGGCGTGACAGGAAGGTGTATCAAGTCCGTGCGGTAAAAGAAACCGAAGGTACTTACAAGACTCTTTACGATGACCTCAGTGCCACGGTGTTGGATATAAGCAAACAATTACGAAAACAAAACGAACGGAATATCAATCATGAAACGGCTTTACGCAAATTACATACTTGCAAGTATGCTGACCGTTGTCCTGTCATTATCTTCCTGCGCCAGCAGCAGAAAGGCCAGCTCGGAAACCGTCCGCTCGGACAGCCTCCGAACGAGCGTAACCGAGCAAACAACTTACGAGCCGGTCCCGAAGAGGACGGCGACCTGCTCGGTGAGTGCGGAGCAGTGGCTGAACCTGAGTAAGCTTCCTGCCGGATTCGGGCTGAACTATCGGAATGACGGTCTGAACATAGATATAAAGTCAGACGGAGAAGGTGGCGTGAACGTCACGGCGACAGCCGACAGTACAGGAAGACAGGTAACCATAACACGTACGGAAACCGACCACCGCATACGCGATGAAACTGTGAGCAATGAATTGAAGGAAACACGCCCTGGAGTGCAGGGATGGCTGACAGGAACAGCCCTGACCCTGCTGGGGATTTTCCTTATCTGGCAACTGATTAAATATTATTTAAGCAAACATTAAAAACGACAAGATTATGGCAGATACAAGCAACGGACTGATGTATGGTGTGGCCGCCGTAAAGTTCAAGCCATTGGAAGGCGAGGAAAAGACGTTGGGCTGGCTGGATGAAAACGGGATGCAGCCGGCAGGGAATGCGCCTACCTTTATGGATGTGAATGCCGCACAGGTAACAGACGGACCGGTAGACAGCATTATGACCAATCCGGGAAGCGATGCGTTCACAATGAACCTTATCCAGCTGAAAGCGAAGAACATGGCCGACGTGTTCGGTGGTAAAGCGGAAGCAGACGGTTCTTATACGCCTCCAGAAAAATTTGTGGCAAATGGCGTTCTTACCATCGCCATGCATTCCGGTCACAATTTCCGTGTATTCAACTCCCGATTGAGCCGTAACGGATGGCAGAACGGTATCAACATGCAGAATGTGCTGGCTATGGCCATCCGTGTGGATATGCTGAAACCAACTGACGGGAAAGTACGTCGCTGGCGTACTTATCCTCCCGGAGTGACACCTGATACCGCAGACTCAACCGCAGACGCAGAAGGATAAGTATGAAGGCACAGGATATAGAACTGCTGGCAGGCGTCTCCCTCAGTGACGGGGGAATCAGCCTGCCGCTTCATACGGTACTGCGGAAACGTCCGTTCCGCATCACGATGAAGACACCTACCACACGCAGCCTGATCCGTATCAGCAAGCGTTATCTCCGAATCGGGGTGACTCCGGAAGAATATGATGCATACGACCTGGACCAGCGCATCCGGTTTATCTTCCTGCATGGGAAGGATATCAGCCGGATGGTGGCATACGGAATTGTTCGAGGCCCGGTACTGGGAAGGTTACTAAACCGCCCGGTGGCATGGATGCTTCGGGAACTGATGACGCCCGACGAACTTTCATCCGCCTGGCGACAAATACTGAACAGTACATCTACCACGTCTTTCGGGATTATTATCGCATCGGCAGCAGCACTGAACAAGATGCAGCCCTTAGCGAGCCGGAACGAGAGCGAAAACGAAACGAGGAGTTAAAGAAGGGACATACGGAACCTTCGCATAGCCTTTTCGGCGTAGTAGGCCAGCTGGCCACGGAAACAGGCTGGAGCATTGACTACATTCTGGACAAAGTGAATGTAGTAACCCTGCAAATGATGATGGCAGACATGCCGCACTGGGTTCCTCCGCAGAAGCCGGATATGATGCAACAGATCCGTGAAATGGAGGAACGGGAGAAACAAAGAAACAGTCACAAACAAACAGATAACAAGAACACGACAAAGGGAATGAACCCGATGGATTTCTTCACAAAATACGCAGTAAAAGATTAAGGATATGGCAGTACCTGTACAGCTTGAAATATTCATGAAAGACCTTACCAAAGCCGGACTACAGAGCGTGGGTAAGAATGTGGATGATGTGGAAAATCAGACTCTGCAACTGATATCTGCATTAAAACAGGTAATTGCCGAACAGAAACACCAGTTGGAGGTCAACAAGGCTGCGGGTATAAGTTACACACAGGAGACCGCCAACATTCAGGCTCTTACCGGACAAGTACGCGGACTGGAAGCTGGACTGAAAAGCTTGAAAAAGACGAAAGAAGAAACCGCAAAAACGCAGGCCATTGACATCGACACCGAAGCCGTAACCCGTAAGACAAACAACCTGAAGATGCAGTTCATCCAGATAGCAAGAGAGCTGCCATCTTTGGCTATGGGGCCGCAGATGTTTATCCTCGCTATCTCCAACAACCTTCCTATGCTGGCGGATACAATATCTGATGTGCGGAAACAGAACGAGCTTCTGGCTGCATCAGGTCAGAAAGGTGTACCGGTATGGAAACAGCTTGCAAGTGCTGTATTTTCTTGGCAGACTGCATTGGTAGCAGCTATATCTTTAGGTATTGTGTATGGAAAAGAAATTGGTAACTGGGTATCTTCTTTATTCAAGGCAAAAAAAGAGCTTATTGACACTCAAAAAATTCAGAATGAATTAAATAAAGTTCAAGTAGAAGGAGGAAAATCTGCGGCTGAAGAAGCGGCCAAACTTAAAATACTTTATGAAGCAAGTTTGGATATATCTAAATCAATGAAGGAAAGAAATAAAGCTGTCGACGAACTACAGAAAATGTATCCTTCTTATTTTGGGAAGTTAAGTAATGAGGAAATTTTGGCAGGTAAGGCATCAGATGCTTATGATCGTCTTACAAAATCAATTATATCATCTGCTAAGGCAAGAGCAGCCATGAACAAAATGGTGGATGAACAAGGGAAGATCCTGGAAAATGAACAAAAGATAAATGATGCGTACTCCAGATTAGATCCTCTTTTACCAAAACTTGAAGCAGCAGAAAAAAAATTAAATATAGCAAAAACGTCTGCAAGTCTGAATGCAGGAAAACTTTCAACTTCCGGAACTAGAAATCTTTCAGTTGGAGGAAATGTCGCAGTTCAAAAGGCTCAATCAGATTATGACCAGTTAAAGAAAGAAACAGATGCAATTTACGAAGAAATTGCAGGATACCGTGCAGCCATATATGAATCGAACAAGATTTCTAAGGAATTGGGAAAAAGCATTAAGGTAGATGACATTGTTACAGAGGAAAAAGGTAGTGGTACGGGTTCCGGAAAGACCGACTACGCCTCCCAGCTTGCCGATGCACGTATTCGTGCGCAGCAGACCACGGAGAAACTCCGCATCCAGATCATGCAGGAAGGTATTGCCAAGCGCATGGCACTGGCAAAGCAGGAATATGATGACAGTATTGCCGACATCGACAAGCAGGAACGGGATACACTGGCAAAGATGGATAAAGCACGCAAGCAGGGTGACAACATTCCGCAGAGCCAATATGATGCCGTAAAGGAATCGGCTAAAAACAACCGTGTGCTGGCAGAACAGGTGTATAATGAACAGATCTATCAGATTGAGCAGGAATACCGCGACAAGGCTACACAGAGCCTTATCGACTACAATAAACAATACGGCACGTATCAGGAGAAGCGTCTGGCTATCGCGATGGATTACGCGCGGAAGATTGCCGCTGCGGAAACAGAAGGTGAAGCTGACGTATTGACTCGTGAACGTGACGACAAGCTGGCCAGCCTGGACTTCGAGGAAATGAAGAAAGGGATGGACTGGGATAAGATCTTCGGTGACCTGGACCGTGTGTCGACCGATACGCTGGAAAGCCTTCGCAAGAAGCTGAAGGAATACCTGGAAGGAATCGGTGATGACATCAGTCCGGAATCCTTCAAGGAGGTAATGGATGCTTTCAAGGAGATAGACTCCGAGCTGGCCGACCGTTCCCCGTTCGAGGCAATGAAGAAGGGATACGAGGACTACAAGTCCGCCATGGAAGAGGTACGTACTGCTCAGAACCTGCTGCAACAGGCTCAGATGGATGGAAGTGTCATCGTGGAAGAATATGACGAAGCAACAGGAACCCTTACCCGCAAGCTGGTCACACAGGCCGAAGCGGAGGAAAGACTTCGTGCTGCTCAGGATAAACGATACAGTGCCCAGAAGAATCTGACAGAAGCGGCCAATTCTATCGGACAGAAAGGAATGGCCATTGTTGATGCCGGAAATGATATCGTAGACATGCTGGGTAACCTTGGCGTAAAAGTTCCGGAAGCAGTCAGTGAAACATTGAACGGAGTCAGTCAGGTAATGAATGGACTGGAAAGTATCGACATTACCAAACCATTCAGTGCCATTACTGGATCAATTAAGATTCTGACTGGAGTCGGGAATACTATAGCCGGACTGTTTGGCTTCGGCGGTGCAGATTATTCCGGATATGAAAATCTGAAATCAAAGTATGAAGGGCTGATTGATATATGGGATGATCTTATTTCAAAGAAGCAGGAATACATCGACATCAACTACGGAGCAGAAGCGCAGAAGGCAGCAGAGGAAGCAAAAAAACTGGTAAACGTGCAGATTGAACGGCAGAGGCAGCTGGCCAATATGCTGGCGGGTAGCGGTGCAAGTATCGGATCCCACTCCCTGGGATATCGGGTGAATGACCGGATGTCGTCACAGGACTGGCAGCGATTGTCCGGACTGGTCGGAGAGCAGGTCGGAAGTCTGGGTGATGTACTGGGGCTGGATGCAGGTATCATCGGGAATGTGCTTCAGGATGAGAAGTTTGTTTCCGTACTGACGGATGTAAATTCTGAATTCATCGATTACATACAAAATATCGGTTCTTACGCGGATCAACTGGAAGAAATAGCCTCAAAGGAACAGGAAGCCATTACCGGAATCGGATTTGATGCGTTTAAGGATGGATACTTTGACCTTATATCTGATCTGGAATCTACCAACGAAGACCTGGCAGACAATCTGGAAAAGAATCTCCAGAATGCCTTCTTCCGTTCACTTATTGCGAATAAATACAACAGCCAGATTAAAGCCTTATACGACAACTGGGTAAAATTAGGCGAAGACGGACTGACCAGAGATGAAGTGGATAATCTGAGGGAACAGAATCAGGCAATGGTGGATCAGATGATAAAAGACCGGGAAGAGCTGATGAATACTTTCGGATGGTCTGCATCCGGATCGGGAAGCAGCCAGTCGCCCGGCAGTGGTGCACTTACAACAATGAGCCAGGAAAGCATATCCACCTTCGAGGGCATAGGGCGTAACATGCAGACACATCTGGCGAATATTGACAAGTTTGTACAGGAAATCCGAAACACACAGAAGCAGGACAGCCAGGCGCTGGCCACCATAGCCGGACACACGGCACATCTGGTGGAGATACACGAGATATTGAGTGATATGAAAATGAACGGAATACAGCTTAAATAATTATCAATTGTCAATTATTAATTATCAATTGAATGAAATGGACCTTACAGGATACCTTACAATAAACGGAACAGACGTATGGACGGAATACGGTGCCTTCCTGGGCGAGACTGAAGAAGGTGGACACGTGAACATGGATGCCTTGCTTCGCATGCCCAAGGCGAAGGATATTACTACCGTAGACTTCCGGGAACGGAACGGGGTAGAGCTTCCTCAGAACCCAAACGTGAAGCTGGGCAGCATCGAACGTACCTTGCAGTTCTGGCTTCGTGGAAGCTCCGCAGCCGACCGCCTGGACAAATACCAGCGCATGATGAAGCTGATTACGTCCGGAATGCTTACGATAAATGTAAAGAATTACCGGACTTACAATATGGTGTATCAGGACATGCCGGCAGAACCGGACTGGTACGAAAGCTACGAAAGAGACCGGTTTTATGTGCTGTTTTCCGTCAAGTTTCTGGAACCGCAGCCATCCGTTTAGGAATTAATTAAACACAGATTAAATGACGATAAAATGGAACTGAAAATATACGATAAAGCCAACAACCTTCGACTGACGGCCAGTCCGAACTCTTCTTCTACCGTCACGGAGGAGATAGGAGGAGAGTGCAGTGTATCTGCATCCTTCACCCATACCGCATACGTTCCGCTGGATGTGGATGACTATATTGATCTGGAAGGTGTTCGTTTTAAAATTAAGTCCCGTTATCGCCCGAAACAAAAAAATACACAGACTTACGAATACAGTGTAAAATTCTATGCTCCGCTACACGATGCCGAAGATACGCTGATGTTGTTTCAGGAAGGAGGAACAACTTCTGAATTTTCTTATGACGGTGGTCCGCGGGAGCATCTGCAGTTATGGATTGACAACATGAACCGGCGTGCCGGTGGTAACTTGTGGAGCATCGGAACGGTGATTACAGCCGATAACAAGACGATTGATTACCGCAATGTGAAGTGCTGGGATGCGGCTTTCGGAAGCAACGGAATCGCCGCTACATTCGAAACGGAAATGTGGGCGGACGGTTATGTGATTAACCTCTGCAAGGCTGAACGCGGAGAAATGGTAGAATTGGGATATCTCCATGGCCTTACTAATCTGGCACAGGAAGACAACGGAGAAGTGAAGTTCTTTACCCGCCTGTTTCCGCTTGGAAGTACCCGTAATATTGACGCCAGCAAATATGGATATTCACGTCTCCAGCTTCCTGACCGTTCTTCTTATGTGGACAAGAACGTTGATCTGTACGGAGTGAAGGAAGAAACGGAAGAATCTGCGTTTTCCCAAATTTACCCCAAATATATCGGAACCGTTTCTTCGGTCCGTACGGAAGAACTGGAGAATGAAGACGGGCGCAAATACACGGTGTACTACATCAAGGATGAAGGAATGAACTGGAATCCGAATGACTACAAGATTCCGGATCTGGATTACATGCTAGAGTTCCAGACAGGAGAACTGGCGGGGCGCGGAACTGACGGATCCTTCCAGACAGCGTGGCATGAGGATACCAGGGAATGGGAAATCATCAATGTTTATCCGGATGATACGACTCAGATTCCCGGCGGTGCCATTGTTCCGAAACCGGGCGATCAGTATATTCCATGGAACTTTGCCCTGCCGCAGGAATACATTACCGCGGCAGAACAGGAATACAAGCAGGCAGTGGATGATTATCTGGCGACCTACAGCTTCGATCCGAATAAATACACCGGAACCACCGACCGGAATTTTGTCGAGAAAAACGGCACACCACTCCGCATAGGGTGGAATGTGCGTTTACTGTCAGAACAGTATTTCGGCAGCACCGGAGGATACAAGGATACACGTATCATCAAGGTGCAACGCAAGTTGAATGATCTGTGCCAGGGAACGATCACCTGTTCGGATGAGGTTGGTACCGGATGGAAGTCGTCTGTGGATAACCGGCTGAATAATTTGCAGTATGTATTATCTCAAAAGCAAGAGCAGGAAGTTATCGACATTATCAAAACAACGGATAACAAGACCCCGTCAGACTATAATGTATTTTCTGCCCTGAAAGCAATAGGCATGTTTTTGAGGAAAGATGTGGCAGAGCAGGTAAAATATGTAATGACATTTTTGAAAGGTATTGTTGTAAAAGGAACAGCAAAATTCGGTAATTTCATTACAGGTGTTTCTGGTGGTATGATAGACGATGAAGGGAATATGGAAATGGAATCAGGCTATTTTCGTAAACGATTATTTGTTCCGGAAATAGCTTATAATCGCATTACATATTTCAAAGGACGTGCTGTTATATCTCCCGGGGGCGGTTGCAAAGTAAAGTCATATATAAAGAATGATGATGGAAGTTTTACGGTTATACCAGACTTGACAGAAGCGGACGGACTGAGCCAGTTTGTTGATGACATTCTGTCTGCTTTCTTTACAACAAAAAATGAAGAAGGAAAACTTACTGGTTTTGCGCAAATGCAGTTTCGCGTGACAGAAGCCGACTATGATGCAAAAACATTCAAAATGGTAAATCGTCCCGGGAACAACTACGAACCGGGTGAGGAAATGATACTGGCACAAACGGGGAACTTTACAGACCTAGACCGTCAAACATACATTCTGTTTGATACTCTGAACGGGAACAATTGTATTACTTTCTTTGATAACGCCAATACCTGGGACCCGGAACCGGCACAGATGAAAAGCTGGCTGGGGAAAAAGAAAGGAATGAAAGTACAGGGATTTGACTGTGACAACTATTCGGCTGTACTACAAAATATCCTGATGACCGGTCTTATATTCCAGACGGATACCATTACCGGTCAGCCGATTCGGGTTCCTCTTGACAAAGGGGCATGGGAGGCTGGGCCACATGCTTATTTTGATAGAGTATCCCATAATGGTTCATTATGGCTATGCATCAATCCGGAAGGTACAGAGTCAGAACCTGCTGATAATAATCCGGATTGGCTGAAGCAGGTTGCAGAAGGTCAGCGTGGCTTACAGGGACTTCAGGGACCGAAAGGAGAACAAGGTATACAAGGCCCTGCAGGAGCAGATGGTCGCAGTTCCTATTTTCACATAAAGTACTCGCACTTACAGAATCCTGTCAAGCCGACTGATATATCCGATACACCTAATGACTATATCGGCACGTATGTTGATTTCTCAGAGGATGACAGTACCGATCCGGCTGCTTATACATGGGCACGCTTTAAAGGATTGCAAGGGGCCAAAGGTGATCAGGGCATACCGGGTACAAATGGCGCTAACGGTCAAACCTCTTATCTGCACATTAAATACTCTGATGATGGAGGTTCAACATTTACCGGCAACAATGGAGAATTGCCGGGTGCCTATATCGGACAGTATGTAGATTTTACACAGGCTGATAGCTCAGATCCCAAGAAATATACATGGAGCAAGATTCAGGGTGAACAGGGACCGCGTGGTCTTCAAGGGCTTCAGGGTGAAAAGGGCGAGCAGGGTATCCCGGGGCCAAAAGGTGAAACCGGGGCTACAGGAGCAGCTGGTAAAACCTCTTATTTCCATATTAAATATTCTAATGACGGGGGTAAGACCTTTACTGGTAATAATGGCGAGGATGTAGGAGACTGGATGGGTACATATGTCGATTTTACGCAATCCGACAGTGGCAGTGTTTCTGCATATAAATGGATGAAAACAAAGGGTGCACAGGGTGCAAAAGGTGACCAGGGTATTCCGGGAACAAACGGGACGAATGGCCAGACATCTTATTTGCACATCGCTTATGCCAACTCTGCAGATGGTTCTTCGGGCTTCAGTACCAGCGATTCAACCAATAAACTTTATATCGGCCAATATACAGATTTTACACAGGCAGATAGTAACGATTACAAGAAGTATTCCTGGAGTAGAATCAAGGGTGACAAGGGAGACAAGGGTGATAAAGGAGACACGGGACCTCAGGGCGCCAAAGGGGATAAAGGTGATACGGGGCCTACCGGCTCTCAAGGCATTCCCGGTACATCATCATATTTCCATGTAAAGTATTCGGCAAACTCAAATGGTAATCCGATGAGTGATACTCCGAACACCTATATAGGTACGGCTGTAACACAAAGTTCCACAGCACCTACATCTTACACTTCCTACAAATGGGCAAGATTTCAGGGTGCACAAGGGCCTAAGGGTGATCAGGGTATTCAAGGACCTGCGGGAGCCAATGGTAAAACTTCTTATCTGCACATTAAATATTCCAATGATGGCGGCAAGAGTTTTACAGCCAACAACGGAGAAACTCCCGGTGCTTATATCGGGCAGTATGTAGATTTTACACAGGCTGATAGCAGCAGTGTTTCTTCTTACACATGGACTAAGGTTAAGGGAGATAAAGGTGACAAAGGAGATACCGGATCTGCCGGTGTAGGCGTTAAATCGGTAGATGTTCTGTATTATATGTCCACATCAGCAACTTCATTGTCAGGTGGTAGCTGGCAGACAACTTCCCCGGAATGGGTTAACGGCAAATACATGTGGTCGAAGACAAAAGTCACATATACGGATGAAACGACAAAGGAAACAGCTCCCGTATGTATAACCGGAGCGAAGGGTAATACAGGAGCAACCGGCAATACAGGTGCGGCAGGCAAAGGAGTGAAATCGATTGTTGAAGAATATTATCTGTCTGCTTCTTCGTCCTCGACAACAGGAGGAAGCTGGTCAACAACAGTTCCGGCATGGCAAAATGGGAAATACATGTGGACACGTTCCGTTATCACTTATACGGATAACTCCAAAACCACAACAAACGCAGTATGTGTGAGCGGTTCCAAAGGTGACAAGGGAGATAAGGGGAATACCGGTGCAACAGGTCCGCAGGGGCCTCAAGGTCCCCAAGGTCCTCAAGGTACACCCGGGCAGAATGGTACTCCCGGTGCCAGCTTTATCCCATGCGGAGCATGGATTTCAGGCAATGTCCCTTACAAGAAAAACTCAGCGGTAGAATTTGCTGAGAATGCTTTTGTAGCACTGCGTGATACCAGTGCACCACCGTATGCCATTGCTAAATACAATAATGGTAATTATGTCCGTACACCACAGGGATATCTTTTGGCTGGAACTCCATCAACAAACTCACTGCATCCCGACTGGCAGCGACTCACTAATATTGAGCCACCGACATTATACTGGTTGGATAGCTCATGCAGTTCAATAGCTTATACATCGACTGGCAGTATGTCTCCGTCAGCTTTTACCGTCAGTTGCAAGAAAAACCGTAACGGAGTTGTTGGTAAGTGTGCTGAACTTTGGTTGGTTGCAAGAAAATATGACGGTTCCTGGCGCTCTCATGCCGGTCCGGTGCAGTCGGCTTCCATCTCTGTTCCGGCGGCTTCCGGCTGCACACAGTTTGCAGTCCGTGCTTATTGGTCATCCTCGGAAGCTAATGCCTGGTCAGACAATTATGTGGCAGAAATAGGAATCGGAGTAGCGGAGGCAGGTGCTACCGGGGCTACAGGGGCTTTCCCACGTGATCGTGGCCCATGGCGTTCGGGAGAATCATACGAGTGGAGTGCAGACTATCGTGACAAGGTAATACATCCTTTTAACGGGGTTTATTATAACTTCCTTGTTCGTACTCAAGGCTCGACTGTTACGGATGCACCGACATCAGCTAACGGCGATGATAACTGGGAAGCAATGAACAAGCTGGTGAATATTGCCACCGATACATTGTTTTCTGACGGAGCCAATGTCGCAGGGTTTATGTTTAGTGGTGGTGTGATGAAATCACAACAGTCAACAAATGGAGTTGCAAACATGATCCTGAATGGGAATACCGGGTATTTCCATTGTGTCAATGCCGAGATTACAGGTAAATTTATAGGTAATATATCCGCAGACTCCGGAACTATCGGAGGATTCTCAATCGGTGCAAAGAGTCTGAGTAATCTGGCTGCAGATGTGTCTCTCAGCATTGGTAACTATAACAACAGTTCAACCAAATTATTTTCAGTTAACCGGGGGACAAGTGCAATGCTTCAGGTACGACACGATAGTGGAATCTGTATCAGTGCTGAAACTTACGGTTCATCTGATTCTATTGCGATCAAGGCACTCTGTAATGCATCGGGATATGGGCAGGCTATTCAGGCCTATGGAAATGTCTCGCTGTTGGCTAGAAGTACGGAAAAAACCAGAATTAATGGTGTTGTTGTCAACACACGACGAATAACATCATCTGCAACCATCAATGCGAACGATGACTTTCTCATTTTTGGTAACTCTGGGAATATCACAGTCACCATGCCGAGTACATCTGCTTCACCTGCTGGGAAAATTCTTTATATGAAAAGAGTTTCAGGCAGTGGTGCTATAACCTTATCCGGTTCATTCCGCAATCCCAATAATTCCGGAGGTGCAAGCTCTCTGGTTATAAATGATGATGTATCCAGATTTTTTGTACGGGATGATCAGGGATATTGGGTTCAATATACCTGTGGTTAATCATAATTTTTAATATCAGCTATATGAAGAAAGTAAACTTTAAAAAAATGCGATTCTGGTCTGGTATCGACCATACTCAAAAGCTGGAACAGGATGTTCGGCTTGACTTGGCCAATCTGATATATCGGTATGGTGATATACGAGGGATGGATTTAGCCCTTCGTATTTACCATTCTGATGGAGATATAGAACTTTCAGATGATGAGTTCACATATTTACAGAGTTTTGTATCTGGACACTGTTCGCCACAGATGGTAGAAGCTATGCAGGAATTATAAAATATCATTTAATAACCATTTAAAAAATTACAATTATGGCAGATCAATTCGAAAACCAGTTACCACAGAAAAGTGACGCAAAATGGGTACGTGCATTAGATGCTTCCGGCAACCCAATTTTAATCAGCAAAGAAGACCTCGCATCAGTTGTGGGAGGACTATTAGAGATTAATAACTCTTGGTTTAGACTTAGAAGAGTCATTGGTACTACTGAAGAAGACTTAAACAACGCAAATCAAACAGGAATGTATTGGCATGGAAGGGGCCTATTTAATGGAAATGGATGGCATGGTATACTATTAGTCTTTAATACAGGAACTTATATCGCAAAGATTGACATAAACTTTATTAATCCAACATGGAAAATATTTATATGGAATCATGAACAAAAGAAATGGGATTAAAGATCAGTAATTTTAATCCATGAGTTCCAAGCATCCCAATACATTCGTGCATATAATCTTCTTGGCCATCCTGAAAAAAAGAATTGAACAACAACCCCGTTAATATTAAATGATATAATAATACCTGGAAGATTATCTGGACAATTAGTCGACGTATAAATTCTTGCATATCCAGTAAAGAACGTGTTTGCATCATTTATATCTTCTCGTTTTACAAATTCTAGCCCTAATAGTCCTCCCACCTAGATAAGCTCTTACAAATAGGTAAGGACTTTTCAAAGTGGGAGGACTAATCGGTATTTCATTAGTGCTGAAAACTAAGGGAGGAATAAATATTCCATCTAGAGATTCGACAGATCCTATGAATGAAATTACCGAGAACGGAATATATACTATAATTCCAGCCAACGATACTTATGGAACACTGATTGTATTCCAGTCATTTGGTGGAGCTGGTGGTATTGTTCAGTTTTATGCTCATCCCTTCGGCAATGGAATCTATCGATTTAGAATTAAAACCTCAAACAATAAAAACGAATGGTCTGAGTGGAAAAACTTTTAGGTTGTTTTTCTTTCCCAATTAGTCCATTCTCCATTAGGAAGATTTTTCATTCGAGTATAAATGTTACCTGCATAATCAAAAGCGAACTGCCTTTCTGTTTCAATATTATAGAATCTAATAGCTAGTCCTGCAATATAATTAGCAGTAGGTGTTATGCTCTGTAAATAGCTGGAAACAAACATAACAAGTCTATTGGATGTTGATGTTAAACCTTCATCTAATGTTTCCTTGCGTGTAACATAAGAGTTTCGTACGCATGATAATAGTCCTCCCACGACACGTTTGTAGAATTAATTGTAAATATCTATCTTCGTTGAAAAATGGAAAAAATCAGATACCGTCTTGTCTACAACCGAAAGAAACATTTAAATAAGCAAGGAACAGCACTTGTGCAAGTTGAAGCATCACTTAATCAGAGAAAAATATATTTCAAAACAAACATATATATCAAGCCAGAGCACTGGGATAAACGAACCTCTCAGGTAATCGGCCATCCACAGGCAAATGATCTAAACTCTATGTTGTTTGAATTTGTTCTGCATCTGCAAGGTATAGAATTGGCTCTATGGAAGAGGGGAGTTCCTGCTACATTATCTTTACTCAAGGATGCCATGAAGAAAAATCGCCCGATCAATATTACATTCCCGATTTTTGCAAAGGAATACGTGCAGCATTCTGACCGACGAGAGAGTACAAAAGAGAATCTGTTTACCACCATAACCGTATTGCAGGAGTTTCGTCCTGGCTTGGATTTCAAAGACATCACTTATACGTTTCTGAAGGATTTTGAGGTGTATCTTCGAGAAAAAGGTAACGGAATAAATACCGTGGCAAAGCATTTAAGGCAGCTCAGAACGCTTGTCAATGAAGCGATAAATCAAGGTTATATCCATGCAGACGCATATCCATTTCGGAAATTCAAGATTAAACAAGAAAAGGGAAGGCATGAGTTTCTGACACCGGACGAACTGAAAAAACTGGAGAATTTGGAAGTTCACGACCTGAAGCTACGTCACGTACTGGATGCGTTCTTATTCTGTTGTTACGTCGGATTACGTTTCTCTGATTTCTGCCAGCTCACTCCTTCTAATTTTATCCGTGTGAATGGTAAACGCTGGTTACACTTCAAGTCGATCAAAACAGGTATCGAGTTGCGCCTTCCGCTGCATCTGCTATTCGAGGGGAAGGCACTGGCTATTCTGGATCGCAACTGTATAACAGAATTTGCCAGCTTAGGCAGTAATTCGGAAGTGAACAAGGCTCTGTCTGTTATTACCTCCATGGCCCGGATCAAGAAACATGTGACCTATCATACCGCACGTCATACATGTGCTACCTTACTCATCCATCAGGGAGTACCGATAACCACCGTACAGAAGTTGCTTGGTCATACATCTGTCAAGACTACAGAGATTTATTCGGAGATACTTTCATCAACAATCTTACGAGATTTGAAGGCAATAAAAAGAAAGAGAGTTGTAAGCAACTTTCAAAATTATGCTTCACCTCGGTAGAGTATGGGTAGACTTGATAAGGCTCTACCTAAATTCTACTGACATGCCTTGTCAGTCGATTTGAAACCTTTTATTCTTTGTTCGTTTTTACATCATTTATCTTCGCTGTGAAAGGAAGGTAAATGAGTAGATTTGTGTGTGAAATAGTAGTTACGCCCATGAGCGTGTTCCTTTTTCTGGGGATGCGCTTATGGGCGTTTTTTGTTTAATTTAAAACCTTAATTGTATGAAAAGATTCGTTTTCATGTGTGTCGCACTGTTGATGTGTGTAGTGAGTGTTTTCGCGGAAACTTCCGTTAATGTAGAACCTTCTGTTCCAGAGTTTCTGACCGGGTTTGCCAGCTTTACCGGACTGGTATCGATCGTTGTTCCATCTGTGGTAGGATTTATCGCTTCGAAGCTATCCAATCCTATGAATAAGTGGGTCAGTATGTGGGTGACGGCTGTAGTTGGTGTAATCGTTACCTTCTTCAGTTGGTGGATGAATCTCGGCTTTCCTCCGGCAGACGCAAGTATTTGGGTTGTGGTGATTGATTCGTTGTTCGTAGCCCTGGCATCGACCGGAATTGTATCAGTGGTAACGAGCGAATGGCTGGCCAAGTTGTTCGGTAATAAGGCTAAGGAGTGATGCAGAATCTGATTACCATCATAGCCCCGCAACTTTTGGTTGCCGGGGCTTACTCCTTTATAGGAGAAATTAAAGGAGTAGTTTTCGAGCTTCGTTGGATGCTGGCTTTTATTGTGGTGATGATTGTGGCCGATTTCGTACTTGGTATCATTGATAGCGTAGTCAAACGCGGTGAGGATTTCCGTTTTTCCCGTGCTGGCCGACGTACCGTGTGCAAGTTCATCGAGTATAATTCTTACCTTGTTGTTGGATTCATGCTAGGTATTGCAATCCTTCAGCCTGTTGGTATCTGTTCTTATACAATCAGCTCCATATGCGGGCTAGGGTTGGCGTTCCTGTTTGAGTTTGACAGTATTGCCGATCACATTTGCTCCATCCACGGTATTAAGAACAAGGTGAGTATAAAGCGGCTGCTGGTTGGGTATATTAAGAAAAAGTATAATGCAGCAGGAGAAATCATTGAAGAAGTAACTAAGGAGGAGAAAAAATGAATAAGATAGACGCAATCGTAGTTCACTGTTCGGCCACACGTGCTGGGCAGGATATAGGAAAGAAGGAAATTACCCAGATGCACCTGCAGCGTGGGTTCAGCACGATCGGGTACAATTATGTGGTAAGGCTGGACGGGACGGTAGAAGTTGGCCGCTCGCTCACCATCGCCGGGGCACACTGCAACAGTAAAGGGTTCAGCGGGCTAAGTTACAACAAACATTCCATTGGTATCTGCTACGTAGGTGGGCTTGATGCGCACGGCAAGGCGGCCGACACCAGAACACCTGAACAGAAGAAGGCACTCCGTGAATTAATTTCTAAACTGATTAAGCAGTACCCTGATATTAAGGAAGTGCTCGGCCACCGTGATACCAGTCCTGATCTCGATGGTGACGGCATTGTGGAGCCTAACGAGTGGATCAAGATGTGTCCGTGCTTTGATGCTGCTGAAGAATACAAAGATTTGCTTCCATGAGCCTGTACGACTACATAATTAAGAAGGTGAGCCGGTGCATTACGCTGGCTCCCTTCATGTGCATGATTCTTGTGTGTTCCTGCCGGACGGTAAAGTACGTGCCGGTAGAAAGCAAGGCTGATAGTGTCGTAGTGGAGAAGCTGGTAGAAGTTCAGTTACCGCCAGACAGCGCCACTATTCGTGCATTGCTGGAATGTGACGAGAACGGGAAAGTCGTACTGAACTGGCTGGATATCGCTAATAGCAAGAACGCCCAGGCACAGCTGACTATTGACAGTATGGGAAACCTTCTGGCAAAGATGAAGACACAGCCGGACACGGTATATCTGCCATCTAAAGAAGTGACGGTTACTAAGAAAGTGAAAGAACCATATCCAGTAGAAAAAGAACTTACACGCTGGCAAAAGATCAGGCTGAATGTTGGTGGCTGGGCCATAGGGATAGTGATTATCACGGTTCTTATTGTTGTAGGGAAATTGGTTTATAAACTCAAAAAATAGGAAGGAGGTGTGCTATGAAGTAAGATTTATCTCCCTTTTGAAACGAAAAGCAGCGTCCCCGGCAAGCGTGTCGGGGATTTTAATTTATGTTGAAAAATATTTGATTTTGGGAATATCGAGATGGATTATTACTTACATTTGTGTCGTTAAACTTAAAAAAAATATATATGGCCAGTTTTAAAGATTTAAAGCTTATTGGAAACTCAAAAGAGACAGAAATTGTTAATTGTAACATATTGGGTGTTAAGGTTGCTACTAATGGATATTGTGGCGGTGGTTCTGGGCATGGATCAAGAACTTATTTTAGATTAGAGGATTTGTCTTCAACTGATATTGATATTCGTTTGATTAATAATAAACAAGGAGTAGAGATCATGTTGGGAGGAGATGCAGAATTGGAAACTTTTATACAGGCTTTAAGATGGGCTGCTGATAATTTGGAAGAAATGGCCAAAAAGTAAAAGCTCCTTTGGAAAGTAGTGCAATCAAAAACAAAGCCCCTTTCGGAATAATCCGGTTGGGGCTTTGCTATAAACTATCTGCTTTCAACTTCTAAGAGGTATCTTATACTTTTATCCGATACATTAAAGAAACAATTCTTATCACTTTTTGTCCGCCATATACGAAATCCACAACTATACATTGCAAGAATAAATGTTCCATTACTAATATAGTTAATTACTCCATTTGTTTCTTTTGCTAGAATGTGTTCGACAATATGCTTTAAAGAATATGAGTTTTCATTTTTATTTATTTTAGCGATAGGTCTTAAATAACAAAATATGACATCACGTGCAGCATTTAACTCTAGGTAGTTAAATTCATTAATACACAGTGATTCAGTTCCTATAAAACCTTCGTTTATAAGCCCTCTCAAAGATTCTTCTCCTTCATAAATGGAAAAATCATAATCTAATCTTCTATAAAATTCTAATGTTGCCATAATTAATATATTACAGATTGTAAAAATAGATCTTTTTATCACTTATCATCCTCTCATCATCATAATATCAGACCTCAGTTCGATGTACTCCTTATACTTTTCTGGATTATTCACGTAATCAATCACTCGGGAAATGGCCATATCAGCCTGTTTCTGTCGAACTTTAGTATAGTATCGAATAACTCCCTTAGATTTGTCCGAGTGTCCTAAGCAGTAGTCTATAATTCCGTCTGGAATGCCGATTTCTGAGGCATACTGAGCAAATGACTTTCGGGCTGAGTAGTAAACAACCTTTTCGGTTACTCCTAATTCTTTAGCTAAAGATTTTAATAAACGAGTTATATATCTTACAAAATTGTCATAAGAAAATTTGTATCCGAAATCTAAAAGTCCAGTGTTTCTATTTATCCATCGCCCGGCTATTTCCTGTGCTATTGGGGGTATGCTAATTTTTATGGTCATCGTACCATTGGTTGTATTTTTGACTTTAGTTCGCACGTATTCTAATTCTGGTTTACGAAAGTCAATTTGAAGCAAATCTATTAAATTGATCCCTCCTAAATAGAATGAGAGACAAAATAAATCTCTTGCGATTTTCATTCTTCTTTCTTTAGGGTCAGATAATCTTATTTTATTAAAAGATTCTATTGATATATCAAGTTCTCTAATGGGAGCGGCAGAAATAGAAAAATCAATAAATGGATGAACTTCATATATAACCATACGTTTTTTTATCCCACGATTAATAATGGTCTTTGTATTTCTCATCATAATGCCATTAGTTGTTTCACCCACTTTCTTCTGCTTCCTAAGAAATTTAGAATATCCCTCTATTATCTCAGGTGTAATATTAGATAAAGGGAATTCCCCCTTAGTAAATTCGGTAAAATATCTTCTATTCCTTTCTAACATTTCAGCGTATTTATAACTACCATTTTCTCTTAATTCTTCTTCATACCATTTACATACAGATTGAAAAGAGTTTTCGTTTTGTATAGACTGACGTTTTACAAGAATATTTCTTAATTGAGAGCAAGAATATGCAGCTTGATTTTTTATAGAATCCAGTTCCTCCTGATATTCATTTAATAGATTTCTTAATTTTGTGTTTAAAATGGATGCGTCCGGCCGTTTTACAACTTGTCCATTTTTAAATTGGGATTCATAGTCTATAATGAAATTAGTAATGATGTACGCAGTTTCATGTTTATGGCAAACAGCTATTCTAATTTTATGTCTGCCATCCTTGAGTACCTTAGCTTTGAAAATTGTCAATTTAAGAGTTGCCATAAGATTAAAATTAAAGGATACGCAAAAAGGATACGCAAAATGGGGTAGGAAATATGCGATATTTCTCTAAATTTTGATTTGCTCCTTTATTTTTTAATCTAAGTAATAGGAAAATTGTATTTGAGGGTATAGACTAAAAACAAAGGATAAGCATAAGGATACGCATTAAACTTCAAAACTGAGAGATATATCCTTTTTTTTAATCTTGAAAATTAAAAGGTCTAAATCCTTAATTGTGTAACAATAAGGGGAATAGACCTTTAATCTTTGTCGGGGTAGCGGGATTCGAACCCACGACCCCCTGCTCCCAAAGCAGGTGCG
>OLPH01001050.1_pt1 | contig 29462 bp, 30 predicted proteins | sample 1672951 | NCBI WGS metagenome assembly OLPH01 (sample SAMEA3136740, study PRJEB25190) | human gut metagenome | reverse complement strand
TAATTATACACGAGACAGATATTCACCTGTTCTTGTATCAATTTTCAATTTGTCTCCCTGGTTAACGAACAGCGGAACCATTACCTGAGCACCTGTTTCAACAGTTGCAGGTTTTGTAGCACCCTGTGCTGTGTTTCCAGCGAATCCTGGCTCTGTTTCAATAACTTCAAGTTCTACAAACAGAGGCGGCTCGATAGCATATACATTGCCATTCCAGGAGCAGACTTTAACAACTTCGTTTTCTTTAACGAATTTGAGGGAGTCACCTACCTGCTCTTTTGTAAGTGCTACCTGATCATAAGTTTCTGTATTCATGAAGTTGTAAAGGTCTCCATCATTGTACAGATAACTCATGTCCACACGGTCAATACGAGCCTGTGGGAATTTCTCTGTAGGACGGAAAGATTTTTCCAGTACAGCTCCTGTGATAATGTTTTTATATTTTGTTCTTACGAGCGCAGCGCCTTTTCCAGGTTTTACATGCTGGAATTCAACGATCTGACATACGTTTCCTTCAATTTCGATTGTGACACCGTTTCTGAAATCACCTGCAGAAATCATTTTATTATCCTCCTTCGTTTTGTGTTCGCTATCAGTTATTCTATAATATACAGGAAGTTTTTTCAACTACTTTTTTTCATAAGAAGCCAATTTCTCTTCAATTTCTTTAATAAGCTCCTCAAAAGGCACTTCTCCTGTCGTTACCTGAATATCAGCAAACTTCTGATATACCGGATCTCTCTGTTTCAGAAGTTTCTTGATCTTGTCATCTCTGTCTTCCCCATCCAGCATCGGATCTTTTTTGGATCCCTCCAGACGTTTCTTGAGCGTTGCCAGTGATCCTTTCAGATAAACAACTGTACCAAGTTCTCTGAGATATTTTTCGTTCTGTTCCTGCAGTGGAAGACCTGCTCCAAGTGAAATCACCTTGCGCTCTGAATCCTGAATCAGCTGTTTCAGTGCCAGAGTCTCCAATGCACGGTAATATGGCTCTCCGAATCTCTCGAATATCTCTCTTGCAGAAAGATTCATCCTCTTTGTAATGATCTTCTCCAGATCAACAAATGGTAATCCCAAGTCTTTGGAAAGCTGCTTTCCAACTCTCGTTTTTCCCGAACCCATAAACCCAATGATCACCACGTGGTTCATGAAATCCCCTCCTCCTTTTTGTAAAAATGTAATACTATTTTTTCCAGATAGCGTTTGAGCACAATCTGAATTTCTTCTTTTGGATGGATCGGCTTCACCAGAATATTACGGATGCCGCTTCTTTTGGCCCCATATACATCTGTGAAAAGCTGATCTCCTATAAAAATGGTATTTCCTGTGTCTGTTCCAAGAATTTCCATTGCTTTCTTATAATTACGTACAGATGGCTTGTGAGCATTCTCAATAAACTGTGCACCAATCGCATCTGCAAATGAGGAAACCCTCTCAATCTGATTGTTTGACAACAGACAATAGCCAAATCCAAGTTCTCTCAAATGTGCAAAAAGTGCAATTGCCCGCTCATCTGCCGGTGCCCCGTGAGGCACAAGTGTATTATCAATGTCATAGATCAGACCGCGATACCCTTCGCGGTAAAGGCGGTCATAATCTATCACATACGCAGAATCCAGATATTCATCTGGAAAAAAACATCGAAACATTATTTTCTCCTCTGTTGTCTGATCTTATCTCTCGCTGAGAGGAATATATTCTGCCTCAGGCAGAACATTCTTATATGCCGGGCGGATGATCTTATCTGTATTGATCAACTCTTCCATTCGATGCGCACTCCATCCAACAATACGTGCCACGGCAAACATTGGTGTATAGAGTTCCAGCGGAAGATCCAGCATGCTGTATACAAATCCGCTGTAAAAATCGACATTGGCACTGACACCCTTATAAATACGGCGTTCTTCTGCGATCACCTGTGGAGCCATCCATTCAACCATGGAATACAGACGATAATCTTTCATACGTCCTTTTTCTTTTGCGAGGCTTTCTACAAAGCCCTTAAGAACTTCTGCTCTCGGATCGGAAACAGAATAGATTGCATGTCCCATACCATAAATCAGGCCACGTCTGTCAAATGCATCTTTATGAAGAAGGCGTTTTAGATATGCACGAACTTCCTCTTCATCTTCCCAGTCACGGACTTCTTTCTTCATATCCTGGAACATCTGAATAACCTTGATATTCGCACCGCCATGTTTCGGGCCTTTCAGTGAGCCGAGTGCAGCAGCAATTGCAGAATATGTATCCGTTCCGGATGATGAAACAACATGTGTTGTAAATGTAGAGTTGTTACCACCACCATGTTCCATATGAAGTATCAATGCCAGATCAAGGATCTTCGCTTCCAGATCTGTATATTTTTTGTCCGGTCTGAGAATCCGAAGAATATTCTCAGCTGTAGAAAGTTCTTTCTTCGGATTGTGGATATAAAGACTCTTACCTCTCACATAATGACTGTATGCCTGATATCCATATACGGACAGCAGTGGAAATTCACTGATCAGGTTCAGGCACTGTCTCAGTACATTCGGAAGTGAAATATCATCTGGATTATTATCATAGGAATATAGAGTAAGCACGCTTCGTGAAAGTGCATTCATAATATCACGTCCCGGTGCTTTCATGATAATATCACGTACAAAATTTCTCGGTAATGAACGCTGGGCTGCCAGCAAAGTCTGGAAATCTGCAAGTTCTTTTGCACTTGGAAGTTTACCAAACAAAAGAAGGTAGGTCGTCTCTTCAAATCCAAACCGATTATCATTGACAAACCCCGCCGTCAGATCTTTGATATTATATCCTCGGTAATAAAGACTTCCTGCACAGGGAACTTCTTTCCCATCAATAACTTTAACCGCCTGTACATTGGATATCTGCGTCAACCCGGCCAGAACGCCTTTACCATTGATGTCTCGAAGTCCTCTTTTTACATCGTACTTTCCATAAAGTGACACATCCATACTGGAATGATCTACGCACATCTGTGTCAGATTTTCAATTTCCGTTGTTACTTTTGTGTTAAATCCTGTCATGCATGATACTCCTTTCGACTTTCGACTTATGCTTCTTTTTCCCTCAGGCCCTCCTCAAAATAAATCTCTAATCTAAAATAAGTATAACATTTCCTGTCATTTCAGTCCAGTTATCTCTGCTGATATGTGCGCAGAAATTCTCTAAGTTTTTCCATTGACTTCTCAAGCTGTCTTATATTTGGAAGATAAACAATTCTGAAATGATCTGGTTTCATCCAGTTAAAGCCTTTGCCCGGAACGATCAGTACCTGTTTCTCATGCAGGAAATCAAGTGCAAACTGTTCATCATTTGTAATATTGAACTTCTCGGTATCGATCTTCGGGAAGATATAGAAAGCAGCATGAGGTTTTACTACAGAAATTCCCGGGATATCTTTCAGCGCATTATAGATGCACTCTCTCTGCTCATAAACTCTTCCACCCGGTTTGATATACTCTGTGACACTCTGGTATCCACCAAGTGCTGTCTGCACGATTGACTGTGCCGGCACATTGGAACAAAGTCTCATAGATGAAAGCATCTTGATTCCTTCTATATAACCTTTTGCCTTGTCCTTTGCTCCACTTAAGATCATCCATCCGATACGGAATCCGGCGATCATGTGGGATTTGGACAATCCGGAAAATGTAACACAGAAAACATCCGGTGCCAGAGAGGCAATGGATGTATGCTCATATCCGTCCATAACCAGGCGGTCATAAATCTCATCCGAAAAAATGATCAGTTCTTTTTCTCTTGCTATCTGAACGATCTGTTCAAGAATTTCTTTGGGATATACTGCACCTGTCGGGTTGTTCGGATTGATGATGACGATTGCTTTTGTCTTATCTGTGATCTTGCTTCTGATGTCATCGATATCCGGATACCAGTCTGACTGTTCATCACAGACATAATGGACAACGTTTCCTCCGGCAAGTGTAGCTGTAGCCGTCCAGAGCGGATAGTCCGGCGCCGGGATCAGAATCTCATCTCCATTGTCCAGAAGTGCCTGCATACAGAGATTGATCAGCTCACTTACACCATTTCCAGTATATATATCATTCATAGAAACATTTGGAATATTACGAAGCTGCGCATACTGCATGATTGCCTTACGTGCAGAAAAGATTCCCTTGGAATCGGAATATCCCTGAGATGTACGGATATTGCTCAGCATATCCAGAATCACTTCCTGAGGAGCTGAGAATCCGAACGGATACGGGTTTCCGATATTCAGTTTCAGAATTTCCTTGCCTTCCTCTTCCATTCTGGCCGCCTCATCAACCACCGGTCCTCTCACATCATACAGTACATTATCGAGCTTTGTTGATTTGTCAAATGTTCTCATTTTTTCACTCCTCTCCGTGAATTTTTTATTCATATCGGTCACTGGAATCCTATATTCAGTAACTCGTATTGTACTATAATCTCACATTCCGCCCAATTTCGCAAGGTAAAATTCTCTGCATATTGTATCTCAAAATTTTGTAAGTCAGACTGAATATATTTTTTAAAAAAATTTTTCTCATACCCTTTTCAACTTTACCACTTTTGTGTATAATAGTCCCTGGACAAATGTCTTAGACAGATAGACATAATTCATAAAACGAATGAGGAGGAAATCAACATGTCTTACACAGAAGAAGTTTATGAAAGAGTCGTTGCACAGAATCCTGGCGAACCAGAATTCCATCAGGCAGTCAAAGAAGTACTGGATTCTCTGAAAGTTGTTATCGACAAAAATGAAGAAAAATACCGCAGTCTTTCCGTTCTGGAACGTCTGGTAGAGCCAGAAAGAATCATTTCTTTCCGTGTTCCGTGGGTAGATGACAACGGCAAAGTACAGGTAAACAAAGGATACCGTGTACAGTTCAACAGTGCAATCGGACCTTACAAGGGTGGTCTTCGTTTCCATCCGACAGTAAACCAGAGCATTCTTAAATTTCTCGGCTTCGAACAGGTTTTCAAAAACTCCCTTACAGGTCTCCCGATCGGTGGCGGTAAAGGTGGTTCCAACTTCGATCCTAAGGGCAAATCTGACAGAGAAGTTATGGCATTCTGCCAGAGCTTTATGACAGAACTCTGCAAATACATCGGCGCAGACACAGACGTACCGGCTGGTGACATCGGTGTTGGCGGACGTGAGATTGGATATCTCTTCGGACAGTACAAACGTGTTCGTGATCTTTATGAAGGCGTTCTGACAGGTAAAGGACTTACCTATGGTGGTTCTCTGATCCGTACAGAAGCTACCGGATACGGTGTTGTATATATTCTGAACGAACTGATGAAAGACCACAACGATTCTCTTGACGGAAAAACTGTTGTTGTTACAGGTTCCGGTAATGTTGCAATCTATGCAGTGCAGAAAGCTACTCAGCTTGGTGCAAAGGTTGTTGCAATGTGCGACTCTAACGGATATATCCATGATCCAAACGGAATCAACCTTGACATTGTCAAAGATATCAAAGAAGTAAAACGTGGACGTATCAAAGAATACGCTGACCGTGTAGAAGGTGCTACTTACACAGAAGGTGTTGGCATCTGGAACATCAAATGTGATGTATATCTTCCATGCGCAACTCAGAACGAACTTGACCTTGATGGTGTAAAAACTCTGATTGCAAACGGATGCAAATATATCGTAGAAGGTGCAAACATGCCTACTACAAGAGAAGCTACAGACTACGCTATGGCAAATGGTGTTCTCTTCCTTCCTGGAAAAGCATCCAATGCAGGTGGTGTTGCTACTTCCGCACTGGAAATGAGCCAGAACTCTCAGAGACTTTCCTGGACATCCGAAGAAGTTGATGCCAAACTTCATCAGATCATGGTTGACATCTATGCTAAGATCAGCGATGCTGCAAAACGTTATGATATGCCGGACAACTTCGTTGTTGGTGCTAACATTGCAGGTTTCGAAAAGGTTGTAGATGCAATGATGGCTCAGGGTATTGTTTAATCTCCTGTTCATTCGTATGTATAATCCAAAAGGCGTTCCGGATTTCTGATCCGAAGCGCCTTTTTATATTTTCATGTTTTCTTTATGGTTCCATAAATTTCTTCAGTTCATCCATAAATGTACTGACATCCTTGAATTCTCTGTAGACAGAAGCAAAGCGAACATAAGCAACTGCATCCAGGTCCTTCAGATGTTCCATGACAATCTCACCAATGCGGGTACTGGAAATTTCTTTGTCTGCTGTGTCAAAAATATCTCCCTCTATAGAATCCATCAGCGACTCGATCTTTTCCACCGGAATCGGTCTCTTATAGCAGGCACGCAGAATTCCGCCCTGAATCTTGGAACGGTCATACTGTTCACGTGTCTGATCCTTCTTAATGACACTCAATGGAATAGTTTCAACTTTTTCGTATGTCGTAAATCTTTTTCCACAGGATTCACACATTCGCCGTCTCCGGATTGAATTTGTATCATCTACCGGTCGGGAGTCTACAACCTTGCTGTTATCCTGATTACAAAACGGGCATCTCACAGTATTTTCCCCTCTTTCCCCTTTTAATGAAATAATTATACTTTATTTTTTCGGACAATGTCAAGAAATGCACCTGTATATTTCAGATAAATTTTGCATATCTTTTATAAAAAGTGGTAAATTCATGCGATTATGTGAGCTTAGACAGAAAGAAGTCATCAATACCTGTACCTGTCGCAGTCTTGGCTGCCCGGTCGATCTGGAGTTCGACCGCAAAACAGGAACCATCACTGCTCTCATCGTTCCAGGTCCCGGCAAATTCTGTTTTTTTCCCGGCAGAGAAAGCGAATACATCATTCCCTGGTGCTGCATCTGCCAGATTGGTGATGATATCATCCTCGTCGAAGTCAAAGAAGAAAAATGTTTTCACAAAGACCACCTTCTCTGACACTGTCAAGGGCTATTAATTTTTATATTTTTCCCAGAAAAGAATATTTCCTGTCCTCCCTGAGAATCATTTCTAGTACCAGAAATAAGAGATGAGGAGGATATTTTGATGGCACTTAATAAAGTAGAAATCTGCGGGGTAAATACATCCAGTCTTCCGATCCTGAAGTCGGACGAAAAAGAAGCATTATTTCAAAAGATCAAAAAAGGAGATTCTGAAGCCCGCGAACAATATATCAAAGGAAATCTCCGCCTTGTGTTAAGTGTTATCAAACGATTTCAGAACAGCAATGAAAATGCCGATGATCTTTTTCAGATCGGGTGCATTGGTCTTATGAAAGCCGTCGATAATTTTGACGATACACTGAATGTCAAATTCTCGACATATGCAGTCCCGATGATCATCGGTGAGATCCGCCGCTATCTACGGGATTATAACAGTATCCGGGTAAGCCGTTCTCTGCGCGACATTGCCTATAAAGCCATTTATACCAAAGAAAATATGATCAAAAAGAATCTGAAGGAACCAACGATCGATGAAATTGCTGATGAGATCGGCATTGAAAAAGAAATGATCGTATATGCCCTGGATGCGATCCAGAGTCCTGTCAGCTTGTTTGAACCGGTATACTCCGAGGGTGGCGATACGTTGTATGTCATGGATCAGATCAGCGATCAGAAAAACAAAGAAGACCACTGGCTGGAAAACCTATCTCTCCGGGAAGCCATGAACCGGCTTAACCAGAGAGAAAAGCACATCATTGAAATGCGCTTCTATGAGGGTCGGACACAGATGGAAGTTGCTGATGAAATCGGCATCTCTCAGGCGCAGGTCAGCCGCCTTGAAAAAAATGCTCTGAAGACCATGAAAAATTATCTGAGATCCTGAAATTGCTTTATATGCAAAAAGCCTCCCTGCCGGACCAATTGCCGACAGAGAGGTTCTTCTTTATTTCAGTGCTTTCTCAATTTCTTCAATTACAATCTTCAGTGCTTTGATACGTGCATATTTCTTGTCAACGGACTCCAGAATATGCCACGGTGCAAACGTTGTACTCGTCTTCTTCAGCATCTCATCGACTGCTTCTTCATACTGATCCCATTTTTCACGGTTTCGCCAGTCTTCGTCTGTGATCTTCCAGCGTTTCTCCGGATTATTCTGGCGGTCATTAAAACGCTCCAGCTGTGTATCTTTATCAATCTGCACCCAGAATTTGATGATCACTGCACCCCAGTCGTGGAGTTCCTTTTCAAATTCATTCATCTCATTGTAAGCACGTTTCCAGTCATTTTCACTGCAGAATCCTTCCAGCCGTTCTACCATGACACGGCCATACCACGTACGATCAAAGATTGCAATGTGCCCATCCTTCGGAAGTCTTGTCCAGAATCTCCAGAGATAATGCCGAGCCTTCTCATGTGGCTCCGGACTGGCGATTGGCTGTACCTCATATCCTCTAGGATCCAATGCCCCTGCAATTCGTTTGATATTGCCGCCTTTGCCGGCCGCATCCCATCCCTCATAGGTAATGATCACCGGAACCCGCTTACGGTACAGGCGATTATGCAGTTCTCCCAGTTTGGCCTGCAGCTTCTTCAATTCTTTCTGGTACTCTTCTTCGTCAATTGTCTTGCCTTCCAGCTCTACGTCTTTCAGCTTAGGCATCTTGACCAGTGGAAAAACATTCTGAAGGATCGGTACCGAATGACTCTGGTTCTGCAATGCCACTTCAATACTGCTGACCAGTGTATCCATCACCTGCAGCTCTGCCCACTTCTTATCCTTTGCATCAATGATATACCACGGCGAACTGGACATATTGGTGTCTTTCATATAACGGTCAAATACATTCTCGCACTTCTTATAATGTTTGTTCTGCCATTTATCGAATCCTGTCACACGCCACTTGGTATCATCCTTGGAAAGCAGCTTCTTCATACGTTTTTCCTGTTCGTCCTTATCAATCTCCATAAAGAATTTCAGAACCAGATATCCATTGTCCGTAAGCTGCCTTTCAAAACGCCTGATGCTCTCGATACGCCGCTCATAAGCATCTCCTTCGAGTTCTCCATTCAATACTTCCATCACCGTCTGTTCCATCCATCCGGAATCCAGGAATGTAAATTTGCCTTCTTCCGGGATCTGTTTCATATAACGATACAGAAACGGTCTGCGTACCTCTTCCTCTGTCGGAGCTGACATCGTAGCAACCTTGAAAAAACGAGGATCAATATTCCTGATCACCTTACCGATCATACTGCCTTTGCCTGCTGCACTCCACCCCTCAAAAAGGACCAGTACCGGGAGTTTATGCTCCTTGATCTTCATCTGAAGATCATAAAGTCTGTTTCTGGTTTTCTCAAGCTGCACCTTCATCTCATCTTTGTCCGGTCCTTCGCCCGGTGTCCATGATTTTAACATATTGAGCCCCCATTTCTTTTTGTTGACAGTATACCACGTCCGGAATAAAAATACAGTTAATTGTTGCACATATTGCACCATTTTTTTCTCACAGATTACCGAATATACAAAGAGACAGAACTCCAGATTATCAGGAAATTCTGTCTCTGTAATATTTTTTATGAAAGTTCCAGTTTACCAGTATACAGCTGATAATAAGTTCCTTTCTGTTTAATGAGGTCTTTGTGGTCACCTCTCTCAATGATCTTGCCATGTTCCAGAACAATAATCGCATCACTGTTTCGAATCGTAGAAAGTCTGTGCGCGATCACAAACACGGTACGACCCTTCATCAGGTTGTCCATACCTTTCTGTACGATACTTTCTGTACGGGTGTCGATACTGGAAGTTGCTTCATCCAGAATCAGTACCGGCGGGTCTGCAACTGCTGCCCGCGCAATGGACAGAAGCTGTCTCTGCCCCTGAGAGAGTTCTTCACCATCCCCGCTCAGCATCGTATCGTATCCTTTCGGGAGCATCTGTATAAACTGATCTGCATGTGCCAGTTTTGCTGCTGCATAGATTTCTTCATCCGTTGCATCCAGCTTGCCATAACGGATATTATCACGAATCGTACCGGTAAACAAATGTGTGTCCTGAAGAACGATTCCAAGAGAATGTCTCAGATCATCTTTTTTGATCTTGGTAATATTGATTCCATCATAACGGATCTTGCCTTCCTGGATATCATAAAAACGATTGATCAGATTGGTTATGGTTGTCTTACCGGCTCCGGTAGAGCCGACGAATGCCAGTTTCTGTCCGGGCTTCGCATACAGGCTGATATCGTGAAGAATTGTTTTGTCTTCATTATATCCAAAGGTTACATCCTCAAATCTTACATCACCTTTCAGCTCTGTATAGGATACGGAGCCATCTGCAGAATGCGGATGTTTCCATGCCCACATGCCGGTTCTCTCTTTGCATTCTACAATGTTGCCATTCTCATCTTTTCTTGCATTGACAAGTGTTACATAGCCCTCATCCTCTTCCGGTTTCTCATCGATCAGATTGAAAATTCTTTCCGCACCGGCAAGCGCCATGACGATGGAATTAAACTGCTGTGCCACCTGCATGAACGGCTGAGTGAAGCTTTTGGTGAACTGCAGATAGGAAGCCATAACACCAAGTGTGATTCCTCCGATGCCTGCTACAGAAAGGATTCCTCCGAGAACCGCCGTCAGTACAAACTGCAGGTTTCCGATATTTCCGATAACTGGTCCCATCATATTACCGTATTTATTTGCCTGTGAGGCGCTCTCAAAAAGAACTTCATTGAGCTGATCAAACTCTTCTTTTGATTTTGCCTCATGATTAAATACCTTTACTACCCTCTGTCCGTTCATTCGTTCTTCCACGAATCCGGTCACATCTGCCAGAGACATCTGCTGATGTACAAAGTATTTTCCACTCTTTGCTCCGATCCTGCCGGTAACAGCAAGCATCACAAAAATGATCAGTACTGCAAGTATCGTAAGAAGCGGACTCAGCACCAGCATGGAAATAAAAGTGACAACAATTGTAAACAATGCCATCAGTGCCTGTGGAATTGCCTGGCTGATCATCTGTCTCAATGTATCTGTATCATTGGTATAAAGACTCATGATCGAACCATTTGTATTCTGGTCGAAGTAACGGATTGGCAGTGTCTGCATATGTTCAAACATATCATCACGTACTCTTTTGAGTACACCCTGTCCGATATAAACCATCATTCTTGTGTAAATAAATGTTGCAATGACACCTGCCAGAAAGATTACGCCCAAAACAGTCAGGGCCTTATAAAGTCCTGCAAAATCCGGGGTTTTCTGTCCAACAAGCGGCAGGATAAAATCATCCAGAAGGTATCTCAGAGAAAGAGAAACTGCAGTTGTCGCCACAGCACTGATCAGGATACAGAAGAAAACAAGAATAAACTGGAATTTATATTTCTCTGTCACATATTTCATCAGACGTTTTGCCGTCTTTAAATCATTTTTTTTCATTTTCGGTTTTTTATTCTTATTCATCCTCTTCTCCTCCTTTCACCTGAGATTCATATACTTCCCTGTAGATCTCATTTGTCTGCAGCAGTTCTTCCGATGTTCCCACACCTGCGATCTTACCATCATCCAGCACAATGATCTGATCGGCATCTTCTATCGAAGAAACTCTCTGTGCAATGATGATCTTGGTCGTGTCCGGGATCTCTTCCCGGAATGCTTTACGGATCAATGCATCTGTTTTGGTATCTACTGCACTGGTGGAATCATCCAGAATCAGGATTTTAGGTTTCTTAAGCAGTGCACGTGCAATGCATAGACGCTGTTTCTGTCCACCGGAAACGTTATTACCGCCCTGTACGATCATGGTCTCATAACCATTCGGGAACTCATTTACAAATCCATCTGCCTGCGCCAGACGGCAGACTCTTTTAACTTCCTCATCACTGGCATGTTCATTGCCCCAGCGGATATTATCGTAGATCGTGCCGGAAAATAATACATTTTTCTGCAGAACCATAGATACCTGGTCACGCAGAACTTCCAGATTATAGTCACGTACATCGACTCCGGCTACTTTTACTGCACCACCAGTGACATCATAAAGTCTCGGGATCATCTGTACCAGTGTAGATTTGGCACTTCCGGTGCCGCCAATGATACCAACTGTCTGTCCTGATTTAATATGAAGGTTGATATCTTTCAAGGAAAGGTTTCCGCCTTCACCCGCATAGCTGAAATCTACATGTTCAAAAGTAATCTCGCCATTTCTGACTTCTTTCACTGTATCCGCTTTATCCTGCATCTCCGGAACTTCATTAAGCACCTCTGTGATACGGTCTGTGGAAGCCCCTGCGATCATGATCATGACAAATACAAAAGTTACCATATTCAGAGACATCAGAATCTGAATTGCATATACGATCACACTTGTCAGTTCTCCAGTCTCCATGGTTCCAAATACAATGCTTCGTCCACCGATCAGCGCGATCAGAAGTACAACCGCGTACATCATGAACTGCAGGACCGGAGAGTTCCATGCAACGATTTTTTCTGCTTTTGTAAACAGGGTATATACATAATTGGACACACCGTGAAATTTGTTTATCTCGTAATCTTCTCTTACAAATGCCTTTACCACACGTGATGCATTGACATTTTCCTGCACAGAATTGTTCAGTTCATCATACTCGTCAAATACTCTGATAAAATGTGGATGCGCTTTCTTTGCTATAAACATCAGTGTTCCACCAAGAAGCGGGATTACAATCAGGAACAGAAGTGAAATCTTTACATTGATCAACAGTGTCATGATCCAGGAAAGAAGAATCATGATCGGTGCTCTTGCCAGAAGACGGATACTCATCATATATGCCATCTGCACGTTTGTAATATCTGTTGTCATTCGTGTGACCAGACCTGATGTGGAGAAATGGTCAATGTTTTTGAAAGAAAAATCCTGCACCTTATAGAAAATATCATGGCGAAGATTTTTCGCATAACCAGCAGCCGCTACGGCTGCCATATTACCGGCCTGCACACCAAAAAACAATGCCAGCATCGCCATTGCAACAAGAATTATTCCGCGCTGTACAATATAACCAAGATCACCATTGGCTATTCCAACATCTATGATCTTTGCCATTTCCAGAGGAATGAGAACCTCCATCATGACCTCCAGAATTACGAGAAACGGCGCCAGCAATGACTGTTTCTTATATTCCCGGATGGATTTAAAAAGTGTCTTATTCATCTTTTCTGTCTGCCTCCTTATCTGTCTTTTTTCTATTTCCGAATTTTCTTATTATACAAAATTTCGCCTTTGAAAGTCAATCGTTTTTTTGTGACTTTTTGGACACAATTCAGGCAAAAAAAATGCCCCTCACAGGGACATTTTTTCTTTTTCGTATACTTCTCTTACTTCGTCTGCTTTTGCACGATGCGGAAAACAGATATTTCCAAGCTGTCTTACCGGCATCACACCCATGAGTGAGTTTGTCACAAAACACTCCTCATAATACATCAGCTCATCCGGATAAATGATTGTTTCTGTCACCTGAAATCTTTCCATAATATATTCACGCAGGATACCCGGCAACAGGCCGCAGGAAAGCTGCGGTGTATAGATCATATTTTTACGTACAAAAAAGACATTGCAGACAGTTCCTTCACTGATCTGTCCTTTGGTGTTGATAAATATCTTTTCATTGATACCGGCTGCTGCGGCTGCTCTTTTTTCCAGAATACAGTCACCATAATTTAATGTCTTATGATAAACCAGTTGAGAAGTCTCGTTTCGTCTGACTTTGCTTAGGTCCGTCATAAATCCTCTGGAATAGATTTCATCCATATATGGATTTTTTCTCATCTGAAAGAAGGTATTCTCAGCTGACATCACGATCTTAAGTGCTCCATGCATCTTCACCGACATTTCCTGTGTACTCAGATATTCTGCGATTTTTTCTTTTGTAAGTCCACGTTCTGCACAGGAACCCAATTTCAAAAAATCAGCTGATCCCTGCATTCTGTTCAGATGTTGTTCCAGAAGTAACGGTCTGCCTTGTTCCACTGCAACCGTTTCAAATACTCCCATTCCAAACAAAAATCCCTCATCCAGTCTAATATCCATATCTTTCTATCACTCCAGACTTTATTTCATAGCCTCCAGAACCGCTTTCGCTTTCTGAAGGGTCTCCTCATATTCAAATTCCAGGTCTGATTCAGCAGTGATGCCACCGCCAACTCCCAGATAATACATTCCATCTTTGTGCAATGCTGTACGGATCACTATATTAAAATCACAGTCTCCATCTAATGTCAGGTAACCGATGGAACCTGTGTACAGATTTCTGCGGTTGTTCTCCAGTTCATCAATGATCTCCATCGCACGATATTTCGGGGCTCCTGTAATAGAACCGCCAGGAAACGTTGCTTCAAGCAGATCCATTATCGTTTTGTTTTCCTGAAGTACTCCCTCGATGTCAGAAACCAGATGAAATACTGTTGCATATTCTTCCACCGTAAAAAGTTCCGTCACTTTGACACTTCCAGGTTTGCACACGCGGTTCAGATCATTCCGCTCGAGATCAACGATCATAAGAAGTTCACTCTTATCCTTCTCTGAATTTTTGAGTTCATTTCTCATAAGGAAATCCTCTTCCAGAGTCTCACCTCTTTTTCGCGTTCCCTTGATCGGACGTGTATTCACATGTCCCTTCTTCATCTTAAGGAATCGCTCCGGTGATGCACAGACAATCTGAAAATCACCGTAATCCATATAGCCGCCAAATGGTGACGGATTGTTTTCTCTCAAATCATAAAAAACATCCAGTGGTTTTTTGTTGCTCTTTACCTCAAGCTGCTGCGTCATATTTGTGATATAGATATCACCTTCGATGATATATCGAATCATCTCATCAACAGCCTGTTTGTATTCTTCTTTTTTAAAATTTGGTGTTATTTCTATATTAAATGATCCGTCTGCGACCTGTTCTTTTTCTAATAATACTTCTGTCAGACGCTTTTCAACAGATTCGATCAGTTTCTCTGCATCTTCTGTAATTCCATTGGCCACCAGAAATGTTTTCTTCTCATGACAATCCTCTATGATATACATGTCATAAAAAACAAGTACTGCATCCGGAATCGTTACCAGATTTTCCTTATGAGATGGTATTTCCATTAATTTCCGCCCGTATTCATACGAAAAATATCCGATTGCCCCTGATAGCATTGGAAGCCCGCTTTTGTTCTGATCTTTATGCTCAGACAGATATTTTTTGAGATATTCCTCAAATGAGAGTTCCGATACCTTCTGCTCATTTATAAAAAATCCATGATCATCTTTTACTAATTTGAGATATGGCCGCACTCCTATGATTGAATATCTTCCAAGCCCGTTCACAAGAGATGAATCCAGAAATACACAGTCCTTTTCATCCGAAAAATATTTGAACAGTTCTGCTGCTGATCTGTGTGGAGTCAATTTTTTTATCACGCGGTTTATATTATACATCTATTTTTCCTCTCTGTCCATTTTTCGAAACATTTCTATAGATTTTTCTTATATATTTCATATATTTTTTATTCATTTTTGTTGAATTTCTCTGCGATACAGCAGAAATTTTCTAACAACTCATGACCATATTCCGTCAGGACTGCTTCCGGATGAAACTGTACGCCATAAAGAGGGATTTCTCTGTGCGAGATTCCCATTACCGCTCCATCTTCAGCCACAGCATCTACCCGGTATTCTTCCGGAATACTGTCTTCTCTCACAACCAGCGAATGATACCTGGTCACTTTAAATTTCTCCGGCAGCCCTTCAAATAATCCCGTTCTATTATTTCGGATCTCTGTCACCTTTCCATGCATTGGACGGCTTCCTTTCTCTACAACAGCTCCACAGCAGTGTCCCAACACCTGATGTCCCAGACAGACACCTAAGATCGGGATCTTTCCCTGAAACCGTTTCACTGTTTCTACACATCGCACAGCATCCCATGGACGTTTCGGTCCGGGCGAAAGAATGATTCCTTCCGGCTGCATCTTTTCTATTTCTTCTATATTAATCTGATCACTTCTCCTGACCATAATCTCCCTTCCCAACTCCTCAAAATACGCTTTCAGATTGTAAACAAACGAATCATAATTATCGATCATCAAAAACATGTTTTTCCTCCCTCTCCTGCAAAACACGTATAAAAAAAGAGACAACGCACGTGTATATCCATACACACAGTCGTTATCCCTGTCGGTCCGTAATCTGTGAATCTTTATCGTTTTTTATATTTCTTTTTGAAAGATACCTCTATGCTATCATGTCTGCCAATTCTCGTCAATATATATTAGAAATGAATATTTTTTCAACAAATTACCCCTTTTATATCGAATACATCTATGCTATACTGTACGGGAAATGAATGATATGCAAAATAGGATCATATGCGTCAAGTGTTCAGCGAATGGGGAGTTGTCGCCGAAACGAAAAGTCCGTCTTACGGTATATGATCCGCACCCGTTGCAACAATATAAGAGGATATCTCATATTGTGTAGGGATACGTTTTTCGACATACGTTCTATCACAATTGGAGATATCTTTTTCGCTTTAACGCGCTATCAGCTCGACAAAAAAAAGACAATCTCCACAGTACACGATATCATGTTTAACAGGAGGTTGTTTTTTTAATGGTAGATAAACAGAAAGTAGAACAGGCAATCCGTCTCCTTCTTGAAGGAATCGGTGAAGACACAGAACGTGAAGGTCTCAAAGATACTCCGGACCGAATTGCACGTATGTGTATGGAAATTTATGGTGGACTGGATGAAGAAGCGGATCATCATCTTGCCAAACAGTTTGAAGTAGAAAATAACGAAATGGTACTGGAAAAAGATATTACTTTCTATTCTATGTGTGAACATCACCTGATGCCTTTTTATGGCAAAGCTCATGTAGCTTATATTCCAAATGGCAAAGTAACCGGTCTCAGTAAACTTGCCCGTACTGTTGATGTCTATGCAAGAAGACCGCAAATTCAGGAACGCCTGACTGTACAGATTGCCGATGCACTGGAACGTGCCCTGAATCCTAAGGGTATCATGGTAATGCTGGAAGCGGAACACACCTGCATGACCATGCGTGGAATCAAAAAACCAGGAAGCAAAACGATTACTACCGTTACCCGCGGTGATTTCAAGACAGACCGTGAACTTCAGAAACAGTTCCTCTCCATGGTAAAAGACTGATGCATACCGATATGACAAGAGTAAATGCTATCTGGCAGCATCCTCTCTATCAGCAAAATCTGAAAGATCTTATACACCTTGAAGCTGACCGTATCTTCTGCCGTCATACACCGGAACATTTTCTGGATGTCGCAAGACTTGCTTACATATTTGCACTGGAACGAGGACTTAACTGCTCCCGTGAACTTATCTACTGCACTGCACTTCTCCATGATATCGGTCGCGTCAGACAGTATATGGATGGTACCCCGCATGACGAAGCCGGTGTACAGATTGCTGAACAGATTTTATCTGATCTTGCTTTTTCTTCTGCAGAAAAAGAGCAGATTCTGACGGCAATCGGGGAACATCGTTCCTCAAAAAATGAAGCTTATTCCCTGAGCCGGATTCTTTATGAAGCAGATAAAAAATCCCGTATGTGTTTTCTCTGTCCTGCAGAAAAAGAATGCTACTGGGATCTTTCAAAAAAAAATATGATGATTCAATATTAAAAGGAGAATCTTAGATCATGAAAATCGGAAATCGTGAATTTGATGTAAAAAACAGAACTTATATTATGGGCATCCTGAACGTGACACCGGATTCTTTTTCTGATGGTGGCAAATGGAATACTATGGACCATGCTCTGATGCATGCAGAAGCTATGATCAAAGACGGTGCTGATATTCTGGATGTCGGCGGTGAATCCACCCGTCCGGGGCATACTCCGGTCAGTGCCGAAGAAGAAGCAGCACGTGTCGTTCCGGTCATCGAAGCACTTCGTAAACGTTTTGATGTACCAATCTCTGTAGATACTTACAAAGGAAGTGTTGCAGATGCAGCTGTCCAGGCAGGTGCCGATCTGGTCAACGATGTCTGGGGGCTCAAATATGATCCGGATATGGCCAGTGTCATCGCCAAACATGATGTAGCCTGCTGTCTTATGCACAACAAAGCCAACACAGAATACAATAACTTTCTCATAGATATGCTTGCTGAGACACAGGAATGTGTCAATATTGCCCGAGGAGCCGGAATCAAAGACGAACGAATCATTCTTGATCCGGGCGTTGGATTCGGCAAAACATATGAAATGAATCTGGAGACCATGAATCATCTGGAACTTTTTCAGCATCTCGGGTTCCCGGTCCTGCTCGGAACCTCCCGTAAGTCCATGATTGGTCTTACTCTGGATCTTCCGGTTGATCAGCGTGTAGAAGGCACCGTTGCCACTTCTGTCATCGGTGTCATGAAAGGCTGTGCTTTTGTCCGCGTACATGATATCAAAGAAAACAAACGTGCTATCCTTATGACTGAAGCAATTCTTGGAAGGAATATAAAATAAATGGATAAGATTGAGATCAAAAACCTGGAGATTTTTGCAAACCATGGAGTTTTTCCGGAGGAAAATATTCTCGGCCAGAAATTTGTTATTTCTGCCACTCTTTACACGGATACCCGAAAAGCAGGTCTGACCGATGAACTGACTGCTTCTATTCATTATGGAGAAGTCAGCCATATGATCACCAAATTCACAAAAGAGCATACTTATAAACTTCTGGAGGCACTTGCAGAAAATCTCTGCCAGATGCTGCTTCAAGAGCTTCCGCTTCTCAAAATGATCACTCTGCGTGTTGAAAAGCCATGGGCTCCGGTCGCTCTCCCACTCGAAACGGTTGCTGTGGAGATCACCCGCGGATGGCATACTGCCTATGTAGCCTTTGGTTCCAACCTTGGGGACAAAAAGAAGTTCCTGGATGATGGCATTCAGGGACTCCGTACTACTCCTTCCTGTGAAGTAGAAGCTGTATCTGAATATTTAGTTACAGAACCTTATGGTGGTGTGGAACAGGATGAATTTCTGAATGGTGTTCTGAAACTCCGTACGCTGCTCACGCCGGAAGAACTTCTGGACCGTCTTCACGAACTGGAGGCAGCCGCAAACAGAGAACGTATCATTCACTGGGGACCGCGTACTCTTGATCTGGATATTCTGTTCTATGATAATGAGATCATAGACACTCCGGATCTTCATATTCCACATATTGATATGGAAAATCGTGATTTTGTCCTGAAGCCAATGGATGAGATTGCTCCTTATTACAGACATCCTGTATTAAACAAGACCATTCATCAGCTTCTTAATGAACTCCTTGCAAAAGATAATCAGTAACTTTTCATTCAAAAAAACTTCTGAGTCCCGGGATCATACTCCCAGGCTCAGAAGTTTTTTTGCTTCTTCAAGACGTTCATAAAATTGCTCATAAAAATCTCTGTTTTCTTCATATGATTTTGTATAAAAACGGCTGAGCACATACATATTCAGATTTTTGATCAGATTCGCATCTTCCGTCTGGTAAAACACTTCCTGTACATCCAGAAGAAACTGATGCCAATCCCATACAAATTTTTCGTATTGTCTGAGGTCCGGTGTGTCGATCCATTTTTTTACCTTGATCTTGGAACGGTTTTTCTTTGCACATTCATGGATCTGAATGATATATTTAAATCCATCTTCCGTATAATATCTTCCCAGTGGAAACAACCGGCAGAATCCAGGACGAATCTCATGTATGGAGCATCTGCCTTCCTTATTCAGGAAAACACATTTTTCTTCTGTTCCACACATTGCCAGATGTGGCAGAACATTGCCATCAGAAATCCCAAGTTCAAGCACACTCCCAATCAGTTCTTCCGGTATTTTCCGGAGACCTCTGCTCAATCGACAGACATCATACGGATCCAGAAGGACAGAATCTCCCATCCCTGTACAGCAGTCATGACAGCCTTTGCATTCCTGACAATCTGCTTTGACCATATCATTCGCATCATATAATCTTCCATCTGAAATTTCTTCCAGTGTCACTTCTCTTCTCATAGATTTTCCTCTTTTTACTTATAGTATTTATGCCCTTGCTATTTCTTATGATACAGGACTATAATAGGGAATGTCAATCTGTTGCTGCCAATAATAACCAACAGCAACACAATAATATAATAAAAAACGGAGGAAACCTAAAAATGCGATCTCTCGCAATCTATCTGAAAAATTACAGGAAAGAAAGCATTCTTGCCCCTTTCTTCAAATTTCTGGAAGTTGTGTTTGATCTGCTTGTCCCGGTAGTCATTGCGCAGATCATTGATGTAGGTATCACTGGAAATGATCGCCCGTATATCATCGAGCGATTTTTTATTCTGGTACTCATGGCAGCTGCCGGACTCGCAGTCAGCATCACCGCCCAGTTTTTTGCAGCTAAGGCCAGTGTAGGATTTGCCACAGAACTGAGACAGGCCGTTTACGACCATGTGCAGAAGCTTTCTTACACAGAACTTGATACTCTTGGAACAGATACTCTGATCACCCGTCTTACAGATGATATCAATCAGGTACAGAACGGTGTAAATATGGGCCTGCGCCTTCTTCTTCGAAGTCCTTTTATTGTATTGGGTTCCATGGTCATGGCCTTTACGATCAACACACGTTGTGCATTGATCTTTGTTGTTGCTATTCCGGTGCTTTTCCTGGTTGTATTTGTGATCATGTACCTGAGTATTCCGCTTTTTGGCAAGGTACAGGCACGTCTGGACGCAGTTACAGGACTAACCCGTGAAAACCTGACCGGTGTACGTGTCATCCGCGCTTTTTGTCGCGAAGAAGAAGCCGTCCGTGAATTTGATGCCAGCAATACTCAGCTTACAAAGCTGAACGAATTTGTCGGAAAGCTGTCTGCTCTTCTAAATCCGGTAACTTATGTACTGATCAATATCGCAACAGTCATTCTGATCAATAATGCAGGACTCCAGGTCAATCTCGGAAATATGCAGCAGGGACAGGTCGTTGCTCTTTATAACTATATGGCTCAGATGATCGTTGAACTCATTAAACTTGCTTCTCTGATCATTACACTAAACAAATCTGCCGCATGTGCAAACCGTGTTGCCGATATTCTCAAAGTAAAATCTTCCATGAATCATCCGGTTTCTACTGCCTCCACTGCAGTTTGCGGCGAAAACGCAGTCGAATTCCATGATGTTACTTTTACTTATGCAGAATCAGGCGCACCCAGCCTTTCCAATATCAGCTTTTCTGTCAAAAGAGGCCAGACTGTTGGAATCATCGGAGGTACCGGAAGCGGTAAATCCACCCTGGTCAACCTGATTGCCCGTTTTTATGATGCGACCAGCGGAACTATACAGATAGACGGGCAAAATATCCAGAACTACAGCCAGCATGACCTTCGTGAAAAGATCGGTGTTGTTCCACAACGCGCTGTACTTTTTAAAGGATCCATCCGCGAAAACATGAAATGGGGACGTGAAAATGCGACAGATGAAGAAATCTGGGATGCACTCACAACCGCACAGGCTCGTGAAATTGTAGAAAACAAAAATGGACAGCTTGATTTCAAATTGGAACAGAATGGACGAAATCTTTCCGGCGGTCAGCGTCAGCGTCTTACTATCGCACGTGCCGTTGTAAAGAAACCGGAATTTCTGATTCTTGACGACAGGGCCAGTGCTCTGGATTTTGCAACAGATGCTGCACTTCGCAGATCTCTCCATCAGCTCAGTGGAAATGTTACCACCTTCCTGGTGTCCCAGCGTGCTGCAAGTATCCGTCAGGCAGATCTGATCCTTGTTCTGGATGACGGTGAGCTTGTTGGAAAAGGCATTCACGATGACCTTATCCGCACCTGCGATACGTACCGCGGAATCTGTTTCTCCCAGTTCCCGGAAGAACGTGAAAAATACAATACATCAAATACAGCCGTATCCGTTAATGCTTCGGAGGTGACCTTATGAGCAAACAGAACAAACAGCAGACAAATACGACCAGCATGGAAACCCTCTGGAAAGTACTCCGCTTTATCGGAAAATACCGTTTTCTTCTGGTCCTGAGCATTATTCTGGCAGCTGTATCTGTCATCCTGCAGTTATATGTACCGGTACTTTTCGGTAATGCAATTGACCAGGTAGTTGCCAAACGTGAAGTTAATTTCCGTATGATGTGGTATTATCTCAGCCGGATTCTTGTGATGATCATCGTTTCCAGTGTTGCTACCTGGATCATGAATATCATTAACAACCGTATGACCTTCCGTACGGTACAGGATATCCGTGCAAAAGCGATCCGTCATATTCAGGAACTTCCGCTCTCCTATCTGGACAGCCACAGCACCGGTGATATCATAAGCCGCGTCATTGCTGATACCGATATTCTTTCGGATGGTCTTCTGCTTGGATTCACACAGCTTTTCTCAGGAATCGTTACGATCATCGGAACTCTGCTTTTCATGTTTTCTAAGAATATCTGGATCACTTTGATGGTCATTGTTCTGACTCCGCTCAGTTTCTTTGTTGCAAAATTTATTTCCTCACGTTCCTTCCATATGTTCCGGAAGCAGAGTGATGCACGTGGCCGTCAGACCGCACTTATCGAAGAAATGATTGGAAATCAGAAGATCGTACAGGCCTTCGGATACGAAGATAAATCATCTGGACGTTTTGCCCTGATCAATGAAGAATTAAAAGAATGCAGTCAGAAAGCGGTCTTTTACAGTAGCCTGACCAACCCGTCCACACGTTTTGTCAATAATGTCATTTATGCAGGTGTTGCCCTGGCCGGTGCTTTCATGATTCCTGGCGGCTCCCTAACTGTTGGTGGTCTGTCCGTACTTCTTGCTTATGCAAATCAGTACATGAAACCATTCAATGATATCAGTTCTGTCATCACAGAGCTTCAGAATGCACTTGCATGCGCGGCCAGAATCTTTGCTCTTCTGGAAGAAGAACCGGAAAGTGCTGATTCCAAGGACACCATCACTGATGTCAGAGGTGAAGTCAACATCGATAACATTTGTTTCCGCTACGTTCCGGACAAAAAACTGATTGAAAATTTCAACCTGCATGCAGAACCAGGAAAGCGTATCGCAATCGTCGGACCAACTGGCTGTGGAAAAACAACCTTTATCAACCTGCTGATGCGATTCTATGATGTGACCAGCGGTACAATCTCGATTGATGGTCACCCGATCAATGAAATTTCCCGTCATTCTCTGCGTAGCAGCTTTGGCATGGTGCTTCAGGACACCTGGATCAAAAACGGCACTGTCCGCGAAAATCTCAACATCGGTAAGCCAGATGCAACCGATGAAGAAATTATCGAAGCAGCCAGACGTTCTCACAGCTGGGAATTTATCCGCCGTCTTCCAAATGGCCTGGACACACGCTTAAAAGAAGACAGTCTGAGCCAGGGTGAAAAACAGCTTCTTTGTATCACCCGTGTCATGCTCTGTCTGCCTCCAATGCTGATACTGGATGAAGCCACTTCCAGTATCGATACCCGAACTGAACTGATGGTTCAGGAAGCTTTTGACCGTCTTATGGAGGGACGTACAAGCTTTATCGTAGCGCATCGTCTTTCTACGATTCGAAATGCAGATGAGATTCTTGTCATGAAAGACGGAAGTATCGTCGAACAGGGATCGCATGATGAACTTATGGCAAAGGGCGGATTCTATCAAAATCTGTACAACAGTCAGTTTGTCAAAGTAGCTGAATAATATTCTCTCAAACATAAAAATCCGTCGAAACAGTTTTATGAATTTTCATACATTCTGTATCGACGGATTTTTTTATTTACAAGTATCTTCTTTTCTGAAGATCAGTTCTGCTTCTGTGCAGCCAGATATTCCTCAGTCAGTGCTACTGCATCACGAATACAATCCGGACAACTGCGAAGTACTTTTCCTGTTTCCACACCTTTCAGTTCCCTGCAAAGATAAGAACCATTCTGTTCCTGGAACTTCTTTACATATTCTTTTACCTTTCTGTAGGTATCACCTTTTGTCAGTCTGCCTTTTTCCGGTTCTCCGACACTGTTTTCCAGTCCGATGATCATCATCATTCCTGAAAGTGCTCCACATACTTCCATCATTCCCATTCCAAGTCCGAAGCCTTCTGCGATCCGGAACATCTCTTCTTCCGCTACACCAAATTCCTGACAAAACGAACAGGCAACTGCCTGTGCACAGTTATATCCCTTATCATGAAATGCAATTGCCATATCTGCTTTTGTACTCATTTTCTTTCCTCCTGCATACTTTATACTTTCGTTTGTTTTTTATCATAACAGAAATATTACAATATATCTACATTTTTTTATAACATCATACTGCTTATTATATTGAATAATATTTTTACAAATGGTATAATTATTCTTGATCTTATAGTTAAAGGACGTATTCTTATGGGCATAACAAATGTGCTGTACAATCGATCGGAATTTCTTGAAAAAGCTCAGGAATTCCTTGATGCATGCGAATCATCTGGCTGGCTATTTCGGTGGAGATCATTTCTTTATGTGTATTCCTGATGACGAGCAACTGATCAATCTGATCTACAAAACAATTCGCAGTTATATTGGCATCCACAGTCAGAACGAGGGGTTTCTTCCAATCATCGGTATCTACCCCATTACAGAGAAGCATCCGGATACAGCGACCATGTGTAACAATGCACAGCTCGCTGCTTCCGAGATCAAGGGAAATTTTAATAAACGGATCTGTTATTTCACAAATGAGATCATTGATCAGCTGGAAAAAGAACAACAGATGCTCCACGACGTAAAAGTCGGTCTGGAAAACAAAGAATTTACTTTCTATCTGCAGCCCAAATGCAACAGTATCACTGGTGCAATCGTCAGTATGGAAGCTCTCTCCCGCTGGATCAGTCCTTCCCGTGGTTTTGTTTCTCCAAGAGAATTTATTCCATTTCTCGAGAATAACGGTATGATCACTGCACTGGATACTTATATCTGGGATGCAGTCTGCCAGACTCTGGCCTATTGGAAAAAAGATCATCTTTATGTTGTTCCTATCTCCATCAATGTCTCTGTAGCTGACATTGAAACGATCAATGTTCCTGAATTTCTTCAGGATCTTATCATAAAATATGGACTGACACCCGAAATGCTCCTTGTGGAGATTACTGAGACTGCATTTTCCGAAAATAATATCATTGTAAGAAAAACGATTGATCAGCTTCATCAGTATGGTTTCTGTATTCTTATGGATGATTTTGGAAGTGGTTACTCTTCTCTTAATATGCTCAAGGATGCCAATGTCGATATTTTGAAACTTGATATGAAATTTATTGAAATGAATCCAGAAAACCGCCAGAAAGGTATTCAGATCATTAATTCTGTTGTTAACATGGCACACAAACTGGAGCTTCCTAGTATTGCAGAAGGTGTGGAAACTCCGGAGCAGATTGAGATGCTTCATTCCATGAACTGTGTTTATGCGCAGGGATACTTTTTCTTCAAACCAATGCCAGTCGCAGATGCCGAGGATCTTCTCAGTAATGTTCCTCATGAACACTATAATCATGCCCACAAAGCTGTTTCAGATGATACTACTGTGACAGAACCAAAATCATCCGTAGAACTTCTTCATGAAACAACGGTTACACATTCCATTTTTAAGATCCTTGCGGAAAATTTCCTGCTTCTTGCAAGACTGAATCTCAGCAATGCAGAATACGAAATCCTCAAAAGAGATTATCGGCTTCATGGCAAGGAACTTGAACTGGAGCATAATTTTGAATTATACAATCGTCGTATTCTCAACGAAAACCTGATTCATCCCGACGACGTAGAATTATACCGTTCAAGAATCACACTCTCTTCACTGCAGGACATTTTCTTTGGTGGCCATAAACAGCTCACCTATCAGTTCCGCCGTTGTTTGGACAATGATTATATCTCTACGACTATGGAATTTCTCGCCGGCAACAAATGTGATGCACAGAATCCATGGATTGTTGTTATCATTCGCGAAAAAACAGTCTGAGACGACATTATCTGAAAACCTGTCCGATTTTTTGTGCATTTGTCTGTACAATTAGAATTGTATCTTGACAGTCCGCGGTAAAAAGTGCTATTTTAACCTTGAAATTTTAAAAATCATATGACGAGGTGCAAAGACATGCAGGAATTAAAACCTATTAAAGAAGGTAAAGTACGTGAGATCTATGATAACGGAGACAGTTTGATCATGGTAGCAACTGACCGTATCAGCTGTTTTGATGTTATCCTGAACAATGAAGTAACCAAAAAAGGAACTGTACTGACACAGATGTCCAAGTTCTGGTTTGATCTGACCGAGGACATTCTGCCTAACCACATGATTTCTGTTGATGTAAAAGACATGCCTGAATTTTTCCAGCAAGAGAAATATACCGGAAAATCTATGATGTGCCGCAAACTGAACATGCTTCCAATTGAATGTATCGTTCGTGGTTATATTACAGGCAGCGGATGGAAGAGCTATCAGGAAAATGGCACTGTCTGCGGAATCACTCTTCCTGAAGGCTTAAAAGAATCCGACAAGCTTCCTGAGCCTATTTACACCCCGTCAACCAAAGCCGAGATTGGTGATCATGATGAAAATATCTCTTTTGAGCAGAGTATTGACCATCTCGAAAAATATTTCCCTGGCAGAGGACGCGAACTTGCAGAAAAACTTCGCGATAATACGATTGCTCTTTACAAAAAATGCGCTGAATATGCATTAAGTAAAGGCATTATCATTGCAGATACCAAATTTGAATTCGGCCTGGATGAAGACGGTAATATGGTAATCGGTGATGAAATGCTGACACCTGACAGCTCCCGTTTCTGGCCGGCAGAAGGATATGAACCAGGCCATGGACAGCCTTCTTTCGACAAGCAGTTTGCACGTGACTGGCTGACTTCTCATCCTGGAAACGACTGGACACTACCACAGGAAATCGTAGACAAAACTATCGAAAAATATCTGCAGGCATACAAAATGCTTACAGGCAAAGATCTCGACTAATACAACTTAAAGGAGTGAATTTTACGAGTGGATGCAAGTGACACTTACCAGCTAATTGTTCTGATCATATTACTGGCGTTATCCGCATTTTTTTCATCAAATGAAACTGCTCTTATGGCAGTCAACAAAATAAGGCTGCGCGCCCTTGCCGATGAAGGCAACAAACGTGCTGCAAAGGTTCTGGACATTGTTGAGAATCATACCCCCAAAATGCTCAGCGCTATTCTGATTGGAAATAACCTTGTTAATATCACCGCTTCCTCTCTTGCCACTTCACTGGCATACAGTTTTGGCGGATACATGGTGAGTATTGCCACAGCTGCCCTTACTGTAGCCATCCTTATATTTGGTGAAATCACACCTAAGAATTATGCTACATTGAATGCAGAAAAAATCACCCTGCGCTACATTCCTATTCTTAGTTTTTTTATGATGATCATGACTCCATTTATTTTTATTATCAATATGGTGTCACGTGTATTCATGAAATTGCTTCGTGTGGATCCGGATGCTGCTAATAAGGCTATGACAGAAGAAGAACTTCGTACGATCGTAGATGTCAGCCATGAAGATGGTGTTATCGAATCAGATGAAAATGATCTACAATGTATTCGATCTGGGAGATGCAGATGCCAAAGATATTATGGTTCCAAGAGTCAATGTATCTTTTGCGGATGTTGATTCTACTTATGATGAACTGATTGATATTTTCCGTGAGGATCGTTTTACGCGTCTTCCTGTCTATGAAAATACACAAGACAATATCGTTGGTATCATCAACATGAAGGATCTTCTTTTGTATGATTCAACCAAACCTTTTAATATCCGTGATTATCTCCGCAAGCCACATTTTACTTATGAATACAAGGATATTTCTGAACTTCTGGTCGAAATGCGTGAATCTACTTTCAACATCGCCATTGTTCTTGATGAATATGGTGAAATGACCGGACTTATCACCCTGGAGGACATTCTCGAAGAAATCGTTGGAGAAATTCATGATGAATACGATGAAAGCGAAAATGAACTGATCAAAAAGCTTTCCGACCGTGAATATATCGTAGAAGGATCCATGAGTCTCGATGACGTAAATGATCATCTCGGCACTCATCTTGATTCTGAAGATTACGATTCTCTGGGTGGTCTCATCATTGAACATCTGGATCGTCTTCCGGTCGCAGGTGACCAGGTTATTACAGATGATCATATCCGCCTGGTAGTTGAGAAGCTGGATAAAAATCGCATTGAAAGTGTACGTGTGATTCTTCCTGAAGCAACTGAGGAAACAGAATCCGGTGATTCTGAGTCTTCAAAAGAAGCATAAAAAAAGAAGTACTGTTTTGATTTCTTCAGAACAGTGCTTCCTTTTTTATTTTATCAGCATTTGTGTTTTATGCTTCTTTGCTTCATACAGTCGTTCATCTGCCATGGACAATGCATCTTCCGTGGAAATTTTTTCATCCCTGCACATTACAAAAATACCTGCCGATACAATCACATAATAAGCGTTTTCACAATCTCCATCCATGCTTCCTTCAGCCGCTCCAGTGAATATCCTGCATTGGCAGGACTCGTTGACGGAAGTTTCTGTGCTTTGATTCCATTCACCGGGTAAATGTATTTATCATACAATTCAAAAGCTTTTCCACCATTTGTATAAATTGCCCGGATATCTGCCGTCGCAAGAATTTCCGACAGATCATTCGGAATCACCTCATGAATACTGGCATCTGAAGAGCCTTCAATCTCACAGCTCTGAATCACATCCCATACAGCAATATGATTCGCCAGAAGCATCTCCTTCTTCTCCTCAATTGTCTGAGGCACTTCATATCCCAGAATCCCGGCAAGTACTTTCCAAAAACGGTTTTGCTTATGGCCATAAAAAAATTGCTGTTCTCTCGATTTTACAGATGGAAAACTCCCCAGTATCAGGATACGGGAATTCTTGTCATATATGGGTGCTATTGTGTGTTTTATCATAATAACCTCTTTCTCCGCTCACATTAGAACCATTTTACTGCCATTAGTAAAGTGATCTATTCCTCTCGAAGTTCTGCATTCTTATTTTGCCTACATTATAAATATCTGTGTTCTTTTAGTCAATCCGATTATGTCATGTTATATTTTTTACTTCACTTCCTGGTTCCACTCCACACCATTCGTATCTGTCCATGTGTCTTTTCCATCATAAATATAAACAGTATTAGTTCGATTCATATAACGACCATCCACTAACTTATAAACAGTGGTTGTTTCTCCCGGCATATTTATGATTTCAACTACATCCTCTCCAGGATAATCTTCATTTTCCGGAAGTTGTACAACATCAATAATTGTTTCAATAGTTTCTACCGGTGAATCACTCCTGGGATATCCTTTTAATGGCAGATCCGTCTTTGCAGGCGGCGACATTTCCCATCCCTCCAAGGTGAGGATATCCCAGCAATACTTGCTATCCCTGATACCTTATTCTTTCTACCAGCGTTTCCTTTTTCAGATTACTGCTTAAAACGCAGGAAAGTACAATCTGCA
>OLPH01001040.1_pt1 | contig 29653 bp, 23 predicted proteins | sample 1672951 | NCBI WGS metagenome assembly OLPH01 (sample SAMEA3136740, study PRJEB25190) | human gut metagenome | reverse complement strand
CGGTAGTCATAGCCGCGGGAAACGAACTGCCCTTTATCAAAAGAAACTCTTCTTCCGCTGTCGCTCCAATCCATGATGGTCGTCCAGGAAGACCCCTTCTTCTGCTGGAGTTCCAATATCACCTCTGCGTCATATTCTGACCGCACCGTACAATCCCCTAGGCAAGAAGCGTAACCGCCGCTGCTGATTGTCAAGTCCGCTGTTAATGACCTTATGGCCGTGTATCTAGCCGATATCACAGTAGTCATTGACAGAAGCACACATAGCACCAACAATACAGTGCAGAATCTTTTTGTATTTTTTTGTTTTTTCATTATTTGACACTCCCTTTATTTTTTGAGCTATGTTTACAGTAATAAGGTTTGAAATAGAGTATAACTTTAAATTTATGTTTCCCAATGCACCCCCTCAGCCAAGGCAATTATCTCCTCTGTTGTAGGGGCACCATCCGCTGGACCAGTTGCTGTGATCTGGATAATGAATTGATTTTCCTCATCGATCCAAAACAAGATTTGGCTGTAAAAAAGATCGGGATTTTTTATATATAATGTCGCTGGAAATCCCTGAATTTCCAAACTAATCACGGATGAATCCTCGGAATCGATTTGTCGGGAAAACCCCCCAGAATATCTGATTACATCCACATCAATGGCATGTCTTGCTCCATCATACAGTGAAAGTCCACGTGTTCCATTTGTTCTGGACCAACCATCATCGCCAACTTCATAGCCTTCCGGAATCCACTCAAAGCCTACTCCATAGTAATAGGTCCAATCTTCGTTCTGTTCCGCCTCTTCGGGGGTCGGATCTCGTGGAGCGACTTCGTCTTCCCCTTTGAACGTGAGTTCGGTGTACCGGTCATAAGTATTGATCACGGCGTTAAGCACACCCAGCCGAAACTGTTCCGATGCCGCCATTGCGGTCGTCAGCAGCACCACCATCAGCATAACGGCAACAGAGACCCGACGCACGATCTTCCATGTCACCTTTCCAAGTTTTTTCGCCCTTTTTCGATTAAATTCCCGGCGAATGGTTGCCTCACAGCGCCGCCGTGCGGACTCCGGCACCTCTGCTGCCGGATCTGCCTTCAACCGCTCATTCAGCTCCAGGGCCTGCTTGCCCTCCTCCTCGGCCACTGAATCCATCAACAGGGCAAACAGAGCATCTTCATACTGCTCCGTCAGCCGCTCGTGGTTAGTCATCCTCTTCGCTCCTCTTCATGATGTCCAACAATTTTCTTCTCGCTCGGGTCAATTTCATCCGAATGCTGTCAGGCTTGCATTTAAAGTCCGCCGCCAATTCCTTGTCACTCTGAGCCAGGATGTATTTCCCCTCCAAAAGGGCACGCTCCTGAGGCTCCATGTGCTCCAGTCCCTCTCTCAGTTGCCGAGCCATCTCCTGCCTGATCATCTCCTCCTCTCTGATGGGGATCATATACCGGCGCAGGGCATCTTCCCCCAAGGCATCCAGGCTCAGGATTTTATCTTTCCCCTTTGTTTTCTCCCGGAGGATCGAGATCGCTGTGTTTCTTACCGTAGTTGCAACATACCCGGCCTGAGCAGCCTGGGCAAGCCCAGCTAGTCTCTCCTGCTTTTCAATCAGCTTTTTCAGGCTTTCCTGTACCACGTCCTCCTGCTCTGTCCGGTCGTCGATATACCGCCTTGCCGTGGCAAACATCAGACGTTCATACTCATAGTAAATCCCGGTAATAAATTCCTGTTTTTCCTGGTAGCCGCTCCCATTTCTTTCTTCTCTCTCTATTTCCATTTAGAATAACTCCTGTTTTGTATGAGGTCTTTTCCTTTCAGCATATAAGACCTCTTTTTTCCAATAATGCAACACGGTTTTTTTGCTTGCAATTAGTTTTCTTAATCAAAATATTGGTTATTCTAAAATTATATCATTAAATATTTCAGTTTCAATTAGATTTCTAAAATAAGGCCCCTCTATATTTTAGAAATTATATAATAAAAACATAATTCATCAAGGAGGGGGCAGTCGATGGCGCATTTGGGTGAACTTCTGGCCGAGCTGCGCCAGGATCGTGGGCTGACACAGGACCAACTTGCAGAAATCATTTCAGTGTCACCTGGTACAATATCCAATTACGAAGACGGTCGACATCTTCCTGATTTGGACAAACTGAAAATGATTGCAGACTATTTCCATGTCACGACTGATTACCTGCTGGGACGCACCTCCTCCAGCATCCCAATCGACCTTCTTCAAAAGAGGCTCGCCGATGGGAAAACAGTCTCTGATCTCATCAGCATCTTTCTCCGGCTCTCTCCAGACCGTCAACATGCGCTGCTGCTCATCCTTTCGGATATGGATCTTCTCCATTCTGTAATCAATCAATGCGGCCGGAGGGATCAATGATGTTTTTTATTCCCCCAGCCATCCTAGCAATCGAAGATGAAGATGACAGAAGTTTTATGGAAAATCTTTATCGGTCCTACTATCGTCTTATGTATCACGAAATCTTTACAGTCACCAGTGACCCCTGGCTGGCCGAAGATATCCTTCAAAATGTCGTCATTAGTCTCATTCGGAATTTATCTACTATTAAAAAGCTGTCCACAGCAAGGCTAGTAAATTACATTAAAACGGCATCAATCAACACTTCTTATAACTATTTGCGGAAAAATCGCAAACTGGCGGTCTCAACTTTCACAGATCTTAACTATATCGCAGAAATCCTTGACAGTGAAGAGAAGGGCCCCGAACTGCTTTACCTTCAAAAAGAGGATGCACAAAAGTTTATGGTGGTCTTTCATGAGTTGGATGCAAAAGATCAGTATCTTTTGACAAGCCGTTTTGTGGAAGGAAAATCTTATTCCAGTATGGCCAGTGATTTGGGGATACAGCCCAACAGCGTGCGCATGGCTGTTACTCGTGCAAAGCGCAGAACCTTTGAATTACTTAAACAGAGATACCCTGATGAAAAATGAGTGCTTAACTCCTTCCACTCTCACTTTGAATCCCCCCCACCAGATGAGCTATGAGCAGAAATTTGGCTTTTCAGCTTATTGAGGGCTTTTAATTTAATCTGATTGACAGATTGCCGGCTACATCCCCAGCGCCGTGCGATAGCCGCTGCACTTATGCTTTTCTCGAACATTAGAAAAATAACAATACGCTCCTTCTCCGTAAGTAAATCCAGCTGAAATGTCTGGTCCAATTGCATATCCTGGCTCTGGTCGCTGCCTGTTAAATACGCAGCTTCCTCTTTAACTGTTATTTCTTCCAAGCTAATGATAGTGGCAATTGGATTGTGGTGCTTCTTGTATATCTTAAAGCAACTATAATTCATGGCATTTTTGATATACTGGACCACTTTACCGTCATCTTGACTTCTCAACCTTTCAGGACGGAACCGTTTGATCAGTTCAATGAAAGCAACCACCATCTCCTGTTCTCCATCTTCTATATGAAGCTGACGGCCACACTTTCGAATCAGTGGTCTAAAACGATAAATCAATGCCTCTAATTCCTTATTATCTCTCTGCGCTAGTGTAATGCTTTCAATCAGCATATCCCCCACTCCCAGAACGAATCTGGAAATGAAAGAGAGAATGCCGCTTAGAAAGTAAACCTCAGTTTAAAAATCTTTTATGGTGCTGCTTTATCCTTCCCATACTAAAAGACGCTTTTTTTAAAATTTGCAACATCGCAGACTTGAAATGGTTATAATTCTGCCCTCCCAACATTTTTAAGAAGGCTTCCGAAAATCTTTCGGAAGCCTTCTTTATAGATAAACGTCAATTTTTATTAGGTGCAACATAGTTAACTATTTTTTCATTTTTTGCTGTTACACCGTAAAATCACGTTGCATTTTTCAATTAAATTCCGTCTTATAAGACAGAGGAAACCCAAAGAATAACTTGTTATACTTTTGGGGGTGATTCCCATGACGTAGTACTTTCCATGCCCCGAATAGGCACCCATGCATTCTCATCTATCCCAATAAGTCTAAGCGTATCTAAAGCAAGAAGCTGAATCAATGACAGGCAACAGGCACAGACTTTGACGGCGCAAATTAGAAAGGGGCAAAATTTCCATGAAAAAAAGATCTCGCATCATTCCCGTTTTATGCACACTTTTGGTCGCCACTTTTTTGTTTGGAACTGTATCCGCAACGAACATCAGTATGATTGGCAATACAGTTACTGAACCGCCTCTCACCCAAGAGGAACTGGAGCATATCAGTGAATGTAACGCGCTGATTGAACAGCAACTTGCCCGCGATAACCTCACCAGGGCGATCTATAATAACTATCTTTCTATGAGCGTGATCACCCAGGAAAATGGGTATTACTGTGGACCAGCGACTGCTTGTATGGTTGCAAAGACACTGGGCCTGGGCACCTATACCCAGAAAGAGATGGCTTCCCTGCTTGGGACCACGACCAGCGGAACTAGCGGTGCACGGATCTGCAATACGTTAAACAGCCTGCTCTCTAAAACTTCGGATACACGGCGTTTCCAGCGTGTCACAATTTCCACCGCTGCCCTGGAAACTAGTGTTCGGTCGAGCCTCAGAAATGATTTTCCGCTTACACTCAACGTGAAAGAAATGCCCAACTACACATCTGGCAGCGGGCACTTTATTGCTGTGAAGGGTTATTACTTCAACACATCGACCGATTTTAAGACCATCACAATTTGCGATCCTCATCCCACTTATTCCGGCACGTACACCTATACCCTCGAAGAAATGGAGACCGCAGTCGAATCGAGCAACGGCTATTACAACCGTCTGGATGCCAGCACAGTGTAAATTGCTTTTGGGAGTAGCAACAGGAATTTCTCCTGTTGCTACTCCCTCTGCCAGATAAGTCTGGTTAACCCCTCACATAAATCTGTAAAAATATTGGAATAGCTTTTATTTGAGAATTATACCTATTTGTCATTGAAAGGTCTTTGGCATTTAGAGAGGTGATGTTATGATTAAAAAGTCCATATTCTTTATACTCCTTGCGCTCTTGTTGATAATGAGTGGATGCGGGACCAACAGCCAAGCCCCTAACAGCTCCGCCAGCACCTCTGCTCCGACTGAAAGCTCAGGTTCCGCGGGGAGCACGCAGCCGGACCAGGAGGGATTCCTGACAAATCAGAACGAACCTCTGACTCATGCGTCTGCACTGGGCCTGTATGAGAGCTTAGATGTATCAGAGGACCAGAGGGTCGAGATACTGGACATGAACGAGGACTACATATTTCTCAGTGTAAATTATGACGCTTTTGAAATTGAGCTCACCCGCGAGGTCGGATTTACATACATGAGCGAGAAATTAGTTCTCCTGGAATATCCGAATATGACTCTTGTTTCAGAAATCCTACTCCCATCTGCGGTCTACTGTACAAGCGGGGCTCTTTTTGATGATGGCTATTCATACTCCACTATCACAATATCTGATTCCATCGAATCTGATTATTCTATCTATTATCATTCAAATCAATCGGAAGCTCCTGACGCGCTGATTGATCATGGTAAATGCTATGCAGTTGATTTTAACATTCCTTCTCTGCTTACGATGGACTCGGGCAAAATCGTGTACAGCTATACCAATTTGGAGAACGGCACACTGGGAATCAGCACAATTTTGCCTGGTGGAAAATTGAGATCCAACTTTGAATACGCTTTTACAGATGATGGCCTTGGATTCCTGGGAAATTTGAAAACCAACGGCAACCAGTTTATGATATTTCTTGAACTGGATGGGGTCAGAGGTCTTCTGCTCGGTGATACGCAGTCCGATTGCAGCTTCCTTCCCAGTGCTGAGGGCGAACAGATTTTTGACTATTGCCTGCTAGAATCCACCTTTTTGTGTTCTCTGAGACGTACAGATATCAACTCTATCGAGTATTTAGAAGAACGGGATTTTACTGGCAGTACCATAAAATCTATGAAATATCCATCGGTTTACCGAATGGTTTCCGATGGACAGGACTGTGCCCTGGGAATCAACGGGAAGTATCAAATCATTGCGATTCGTGTTGAGGACCAAACAGCAGCGATCTATCGAGACACAGAAATGACTCTGCCCGTGCTGTTTTACGAAATCAGCGACGGAGCCTTCGGAGCTCATTTCTATAACGCTGTTTATGGTCCAAGATCTCTGAGCACATTCACCTTCTTCTGAACTGACACTCCATATTTATGAACACATATCTTTAAAAAGCAAAAAGGCACGGGACTGGTAATGGATCAGAGTTTCATTACCAGCCCCTATTTTTATAAGCATATCACTTGCCGCGCGGGCCAGATCTCTTATTCGTTCTTTTCAGACTCATACTCCTTCCGTATGCCTTTATTTTATGGGGTCAACAAAACAACTGACCTATCCTCAAGCCGCCAGTCTTGTTATACGAAAAACTAGGAAAATAAAGGGCGGCATCTCTGAATAGAGAGGTGCCGCCCTCATTTTGCAGTTGTTTACTAAGAATTTATCCGTCTACAGACTGTCTATATAGTGAACACTGCGAAAAAGTTTGTGTTGTCCAGGTATTGGTCCTTACCACAACATCCTCCGACTGCGTCAGCTGTTGCTTCCGTACCAGACGATGTGGCCGAAGGCACTGCTGTATCCTTTCAAATCATACTTTCCATTCTTGACAATACTGTCGTAGATAGTATCTCCGCTCATATTCCCTTCAACAGTAATAATCTGATCATCCGTGATTTCGGAGATGATCCCAATGTGTGTGATATTATCATTTCCTTTCGGATCAATAAAAGCCAAATCCCCCTCCTTTGGGAAGTTGCTCCCAACAAACGCAAAGTTTCCGTTGAGGCCCCAAAGTTTAGAGGCAGTATTGGAGCTACCAAAATTCATATCAGCCTTGGCTCCACACTGGCGCACAAACCATGCACACCAATCTACACCGGGATCGCTCGTGTCAAAATGCTTGACACATTCTTTCAGATTCATGCCCACACATTCTTCCGCAACACTAATGAGAGTATCAATGGATGCCATATTAGTTCCTCCTTACAAAATTTGTGAGCCGGATCACTAAATTGGACGTAACGAGACAACGCGGTGTCCAAACACGTTGTCCCGAATAATCCGGTTACAAATATAAAAGACCATTTGAACAGAAAGAAAGTAAACCTTTTTCCAGGTGCTTTGCAGAATATAATAAAACGTGAGGGGATAATGACCTATAAAAAGGGTGACCACATATGTGATCACCCTTCGGAATGACTGCTCTCTAATTTTAGTATGCTTAATCCACACTCCACTCATGACTAGAGGCACCAACGCCATAGGAGGCAACAATGTGCTGCCAGTCAAAGGAACAAGTGTCATTTGGCGCAAGTGTAATCTCACACCACCGCCAGGTCTTTAAGCCATCAAGTAAATTAGCTGCCTGTACATTCCCGCCAAGATTCATTACCTGACAAGTACCAGCAGATCCTACATACCCGTGGATGGTATATGTCTTACTGGTATTATTTTTGAATGTGATCGTATTATAGTTGTGCGCACACCAGTTCCCCAGATTGTTTAAATCGTCATTGGAGGAATTGGGGTCAGCCGTTAACCCACCCTGAATCATCTTGATAGGAATCATCTCATTGCTGTTTCCATATCCACCCTGAGCATTAGAGGTATAGATATACGGCCGAGACAGCAAATCAGATACATATTTTGTCCCATGAGTAAATGTCAGATAATAGCCTGTTCCTTTCCCACTATAAACGGCGGGATAGGTATGATTGATGGATTTATCGGCACTGTACGACAAGCCATAGGGGAACGCCACTGCATTACCATCCACAGCGCTAGTAGATTGGTATGCATATACGGTTACTACGACACTTCCGCTGGTTTCAAACCGACACATCCCGGTAAACGGGGTCGAAGAATCTGCGGGTATCGCCTGAGAAGTCGCGATCCATGCCGCCTTGCCTGAAGCAATGGTAACGGAGGTCTTTTTCGAAGAGAAAAAGTTTTTGACCGCATTAATTGATTTGTACCATCCACTGCTGTCACCATAATTTTGGCATGTCACGGTAACGGACTTAGAAGAGCTATTATACGCCTGTATGCCCACATAAAGTCTCTTTCCAGTGTAATTTGTGTGGGAGTAAAAGACTTCCGCCGTGCCAGAGATAGTCTGTTGGTTTAAAAAATATCCATTTTCAGCCAGAGCAAGGCCCTTCCCATTTTTTCCGATGGCTTCTGGATAATTGGAATAAATCCAGGGGTTGCTATTTCTCGTAACAGTAAGGCGTGTCCGTTTCTCAGTGTCAATCGTTTTAGAGGTAGAAAGATTGCTCCCTGACGGAGATAGCATTTTTGCGCTTACAGTTGCCATTTTTAAAATTCCTTTCTGTATGTTATTTGTGGCCTAGCAGCACCTTGGACTTAACGAAGGATTACGGTGTCCACCCGTGAATCCTCCGGCTACCGGGCTACACATACAGAAAGAGAATTGAAAATCTGAATTGTAAACTCAAGTAAAAAGTGCCTGTTGCAAAATGGAATTTCGAAAAATTGGTCCAAAGGAAAAGTTGCTGAGAACCGTCATTCAGGCGGTTCTCAGCAACTTTTTTATGCATCAATTTTCTGCGTGGGTCTAAAAATTGCATCTTGCAACAGACCCCTTCGAGATCATTGGATCATCTCCAGCAGCTCACTCACATTCAGGCAGAGGTCCGGCCTCTCCAAGTCAAACAGGGGCACTCCGCCCAGTTCCGTCTGGAATACCTGTCCATTCCGCACCAGGCGCAGAGGGACAGAGAGATAGGCCAGCGCACAGCCGGGATACATATCCTTCTGCGGCATGATGTGCTTTCTCAGGGTCAGGTGGTCCCCTTCTCGCTGAAATACCCGTCCCCCCCCCTGCACGATTTGACTGAGGAAATACACATCCAAAGCAGGTTCCCGCAAGACGAGCCCTCCCGCTTCCACAGAAAGCCGATAGTCCAGAACTATGTCCTGGACCGCACTCATAGAGGTGAGTTCCCCGAAATCGCAGGAGCACGCCGATGCGTCCCAGTGGGCCACCGGGTCTTCCCCCGGGACCTGGGAGGGGAGTTGATATTGGACAATTCCGGCAGACCATGTCCCGAAGGCAGGGAGGATCGTCTTGACTGTGCAGGAGAGCCCGTTCACCTCCAGGGGATCGCCGGGATGCAGGCTGGAGAAACGGACCGTCCTGGTCTCCCCGTCCCACTCTGTGCGGCAGAGGGAGCGAGAATATCCGATTAGAAAGTTGGGATTACCCAAGATGAATCCATGCATTTCGACCTTCCCCACCTCGGACAGAGGGATCATCATCCACCCGCCAATGTTATAGACATGCTCCAGCTCATTGCCATTGAAGAGCACCCTGATGTCAGTGGCATAGTAGCTGCCCCGGACCGTTCCGGGAACCTCCCGGGTGATGTCAGGCTCCGGCATGCGCTCCGGCCGCTGGGCCGACGTGACCGTTACCCACCGGGTCTCCGGGTCCCACTCCACCTGAAAGCCGTATCCGGCCAGATCGCTCACCGAGACAACGGTGGTCCCGCCGATGTTGTAGGAGGCAATGGGGGCCCCGTCTATATAGGTAACGATGTCGGTGGTATAGACGCTGCCCAGCCGGGTCCCCACAGGGACCTCCTCTTCCGCATCCTCCGCAAAGGAGGGGGCTGCCAAGAGGCAGGACAAGAGCAGCACAGCACACAGAAATCCAAGTTTTTGTTTCATAGACGGCTCCTTTCAAAAATATCAGACAGGCCAAATAGTTTTCTATATAGTAATACGATACACCACACCAAAATGCAACGGTTTTGTTAAAAATTCGGATTTACATTTTACTCGGAGGTATCTCCTTATAGTTTGCCAGAAAAAAATATGGGCAAGCAAATAAATGAAAGGATCTTTTGTATGTTAAACATTATTTTAAACTCTCTCGGGAAAATCATTTCATTTTTCCTGGGGGAACTGGACGGGCTCTTATACGCTTTGGTAATCTTCGTTATTTTAGATTATATTACAGGTGTCTGTGTTGCAATTCAAACCAAAAAGCTGTCCAGCAATATTGGTGCGAAAGGAATTGCGAAAAAAGTGGCAATTTTCTTGATGATCTCAGTCGCACATGTGGCGGATCAGTATCTTGTAGAATCCACGGATGTTCTTCGATCTGTAACAACGCTTTTTTATCTGTCAAATGAAGGTATCAGCATTTTTGAAAATGTCTGCAAGATTTGTCTTCCCTTGCCCGGTCGGCTCAAAAATCTTTTAGAAAAATTTAAAGACATCAAAAATCAGGCGGAGTAACTAAGGAATAATGCCCTGGTCCCCTTGAAAACACAAACGGCTGGCCGGAATCCCGGGCAGCCGTTTTTTCTGTAAGACCCAATGGTCAAAGTTTCTTCCCACACTTAGGACATACTGGTGCAGTTCATCTGCATCGGCTCTTTTGGTTTCTCCATCCGAGATTGTTTCGCTTCTCCCACCATCTCTCATTCATTATCGGGAAGACACTCTCCCGACAACGACAACAGATCACGGAAGGGAATCTGCTCTCCGCCTTCCAGAATCATGACCTCTCTATAAGCGTCAATTTTGCGGACCGCCCCGGTGGCAATCAAGTAATTTCCGCCCTCTTTTTTTCCGTCTGGCCGAAACCAGGTCACCGTCACCGCTGGATGCTGATCCAGCAATCCGGCCAGCACACGGAGCTGCTTGTCCAGTTCCTCCTGGACACCTTCATCCAGCTCTTTTTGCAGCGTGGTTAACCGCCCCGCCTCCTGCAGGACCGCATCGTAACCAGTCAAGGCGGTAAAGGGAGAAAACAGGTCCATCTGCTCACTGGCATCTACTTCTGGCACTTTCCGCTCCGACATCACATGGTTGGCCGTGATATTGAGTCGGCGGAACAGTAGTCCCGTGTCCACAATCCTGTGAAAAAGCGGATCGGCGGCATTCTGAATCTTTCGTGTGGATGAAGTGTATTTCTCGATATTTTTTCCATGGCTGTGCTTCGGCACAAATCTGCCGTATCGGTCCCTCTTGATCTTGCCCCGATACCGACTGAGGCGTACCGGATCTCGGATATTCTCAATATCATATCCCGCGGTCAGGGTCAGCTGATCTGTTGCAAGTCCCTTTCCACCAGCTCCAGGGCCAGCGTATCCGCCATCTCACGTATCACAATGCGGGCTTTCTCAGCACTGTATGGGCATTGGAGGACCTGACCTGATCCAATGCTGTTGGATTCCGGCCGATAGGCTTTGATGTCTGATATCGTGCAGGGCTCCCACCCCCAGGCGTGATCGATCAGCAGCTCCGCATTGATCCCGAACAGCTTATAGAGCAGGTCCTCATTGTGCAGGTCACCCGGGCCGCCGAGAGAGCAGCGCGCGATGTCCCCCATCGTATAAATGCCGTGCTCCGCCAGCCTTTTCGCATACCCCGGCCCCACCCGCCAAAAATCTGTAATAGGGCGATGGGACCACAGGAGCTGCCGGTAGCTCAGCTCATTCAGCCTCGCGATGCGGACACCGTCTTTATCCGGTCGGATATGTTTGGAGACGATGTCCAGCGCAACTTTGCAGAGGTAGAGGTTGGGACCGATCCCTGCGGTGGCAGTGATCCCAGTGGTGTCAAGCACATCTTTGACTACACGCTTTGCAAACTCCCACGGTGCAAGTCCGGTGGGCTGAAGATAGGGCGCGATGTCCATGAACACCTCGTCGATGGAATAGGGGTGGATGTCTTCCGGCGCCACATGGCGGAGGTACACCTGATATATGCGGGCGCTCCACTCCATGTAACGGGCCATGCGCGGCGGGGCCACGATATAATCCAGCTCCAGCGCAGGGTCGGCTCTCAGCTCCAGATCATTACTGGAGGCACCGGAAAAGACGTGGCCGGGAGCCTGCTGCCGACGCTGAGCGTTGATCTCCCGGACCTTCTGGATTACTTCAAAGAGCCGGGCCCGTCCCGGTATCCCATGCGCTTTTAAGGCCGGCGTGACAGCCAGACAGATCGTTTTCTCTGTGCGGGTCAGATCTGCCACCACAAGGTTGGTGGTCATGGGGTCCAGCCTCCGCTCCACGCACTCCACCGAGGCGTAGAAGCTCTTCAGATCCACCGCGAGATATGTTCTTGCTTCCATAATCCCGTCCCCCTTTTCTGATAGTCTATCCTAGCATTTTGATTATATCACCGGGGTGACAGCCACAACACAGTTTTGCAAAATAAAACTACACAGGCATATAATGCACAGCATGGTTACTGCTGTGGAATATAACATCAAACAAATTAAAGCAACACCATATCGGTTTAGCTTGCTGAATTTTTGAGAAGGAAATTATTCGGTTTCCCGCTGGTTGGGCATGGCCCAAGCAGTATGGTCACTGTGGAGCAGGTACTCGGAGATCTCGCTGAGGGGTTTGCCCAAAAACTCCCGGTACAGGGCCTGGACCTGGGGATTCTCGTGGGAGAAGCGCAGGGGGGCCTGACCGTCCAGCTGGTGGAGCCGGTCGCCGCGGATGCCGCCTAGCTCCCGGTCCTCCTTGTCAATGGGCTGGCCGCCGCCGCCCACGCAGCCGCCGGGACAGGCCATAACCTCCACGAAGTCGTAATGGATCTTGCCCGCCAGAATGCGATCCAGCAGCTTCCGGGTGTTGCCCAGGCCGCTGACCACGGCGCAGCGCACCGAGGTGCCCGCCAGGTCGTAGGTGGCCTCCCGCAGGTCGGGCCCCTCACGCAGCTGGGAGAATGCCTCTGGGTCGGGGTTCTGCCCGGTGAGCAGGAAGGAAGCGGAACGCAGGGCGGCCTCCATCACGCCGCCGGTGGTGCCGAAGATGACACCGGCGCCGGTGGATACACCCATGGGGTCGTCCAGGCCCTCCTCCGGAAGGAGGGAGGGGATAATCTTGTCGGCGCGCAGCATGCGCACAAACTCCCGGGTGGTGAGCACCAGGTCCACGTCAGGACCGTGCTCGGTGGCCATGGTGGGCAGCTCGCTCTCTGCCTTTTTGGCCACGCAGGGCATGATGGACACGCAGAAAATCTTCTCCGGCTCCACTCCCAGCTTCTGGGCGAGCCAGCTCTTGGTCAGGCTACCAAACATCTGCTGCGGGCTCTTGGCGGTGGACAGCTGCCCGGTAAGCTGAGGATACTGGCCCTTGAGGAAGCGCACCCAGCCGGGGCAGCAACTGGTGAACATGGGGTACTGGGCCATGTCGCCCCGCTGGAGGCGGCGGAAGAACTCGCTGCCCTCCTCCATGATGGTGAGGTCGGCGGTGAAGTTGGTGTCGAAGATGTAGCGGAAGCCCAGCCGGCGCAGGGCGGCGGCCATACGGCCCATGGTAGCCTGCTCCCGGGGCAGTCCGAAGGCCTCGCCCCAGGCGGTGCGCACCGCGGGAGCCACTTGGACCACGGTAATTTTGTCCGGGTCGGCTAGGGCGGCAAAGGCGCGCTGGGTGTCGTCCCGCTCCCGCAGGCCGCCGGTGGGGCAGTGGGTGATGCACTGGCCGCACAGGGCGCAGTCCGAGTCCTTTATGACCCGGTTATTGGATACGTCGATGGTGGTGCGGCTGCCGGTTCCGGCCACGTCCCAGATGCTCAGGGACTGGATTTTGTCGCACACCTGGATGCAGCGCATGCACTTGATGCACTTGTTGTAGTCGTGGAAGAGGGGGAAGGTGGTGGTCCAGGCCTTCCGCAAGCCCTGGGGCAGCTGGATCTCAAAGGGCAGCTCCAGAATGCCCAGGTCGTTGGCAATCTCCTGGAGCTGGCAGTTGCCGCTGCGCACACAGGTGGCGCACTTGCAGTCGTGCTGGGACAGAATGAGCTCCACGTTGATGCGTCGGGTGCTGCGGGCCCGGGGGGAGTTGGTGTGGACGGCCATGCCCTCCTGGACGGGGTTGTTGCAGGCGGTGACCATGGCCCGTTCCCCCTCCACCTCCACACAGCACACCCGGCAGGCGGCAATTTCATTGATGCCCTTCAGGTAGCACAGGTGGGGAATGTGGATGTCGGCCTGCCGGGCAGCCTCCAGAATGGTGGTGCCTTCGGGCACCTGGGCGGGGCGTCCGTCAATGGTGAGGTTTACCATTCCTTGCTCCTTCCTCCCTTGAAGATTCCGTAGCCGAAGTGGTCGCAGCGCAGGCAGCGGCTGGCCTCCTGGGTGGCCTCCTGTTCGCTCATGCCCTCCTTGAGCAGGTCAAAATTACCGTGGTAGTCGGTCAGCTGCCGGTTTTTCAAATTAACCCGGCCGCAGGGGGGCGTGTTGGTCAGGTGAGCGGGGGGAATATCCACTTCACAGTGCATCTTGTGGTCAAAGCCCAGGAAATTGTCGATGTTGGCGGCGGCCACCTTACCGGCGGCCACAGCGCGGATGACGGTGGCCGGCCCGGAAACCGCGTCTCCGCCGGCAAAGATATTATCCGCCCCGGGCACCGAGCTGGTGAGGTCGACCTGGATGGCCCCGCGGCAGGTGGTGACGCCCACTGCCTCAAAGGGCTTGGCTGCAATGGCCTGACCGATGGCCACGATTACATAGTCGCAGGGAATGCGGAACTCCTTCTCCTGGGCCTTGGCGGGCGCGGGGCGACCATCCCGACCATAGAGGCTGATGATTTGAGGCTGGGTCCACAGGGCGGCCACCTTGCCCTCCTCATCGGCCTCAATGCGGACTGGCGCCTGCAGGGGCAGGATTTGGCACCCCTCGGCCATAGCCTCCTCGATTTCCTCTGCCAAGGCGGTCATGTCCTCTACTCGGCGGCGATAGACACAGGTGACGCTCTCAGCGCCCAGCCGCAGGGCGGTACGGGTAGCGTCCATAGAGACGTTGCCGCCACCGATGACGCAAATCTTCTTGCCGGTGAAGTCGGGGACGTTTCCATCCCCGACACCGCGGAGTAGCTCTACCGCACTGATCACATTGGAGGACTCCTCCCCCTCCAGGCCCAGCTTCTTGTCAACGTGGGCACCGATGGCGATGTACACCGCGTCATAGTCCTTTTGGATTTCTTCTATGGCCACGTCCTGGCCGATGGACACGGCGGTGCGGACGGTGATGCCGGTGGAGAGAATGTGGGTGATATCCCGGTCCAGCACATCCTGGGGCAGGCGGTAGTCGGGAATGCCGTAGCGCAGCATGCCGCCCAGCTTGGGGCGCTGCTCATACACGGTGACCTTGTGGCCCATGAGGGACAGGTAGTAGGCCGCGGTCAGACCGCCGGGGCCGCCGCCGATGACGGCCACCCTCTTCCCAGTGTCAGCCGCCCTGGAGGGCGCGGACAGATCGGGGGAGTGGTCCACGGCGTAGCGCTTGAGTCCGCAGATGTTCACGCTGTCATCCACCATCCGCCGCCGACACTGGGCCTCGCAGGGGTGCTCGCACACATAGGCGCACACGGCGGGGAAGGGGTTATCTTTACGGATGAGGCGCACCGCGTCCTCGTACCGCCCCTCCCGGACCAGGGCCACATAGCCTGGAATGTCCACGTGGGCGGGGCAGGTGGACACGCAGGGCACCGGGTGGCTTAGCCCGCAGAAGCACCGGCCGTGGAGGATGTGCTCCTCATAGTCCTCGCGGAAGCCCCGAATGCCCAGCAGCACCATATTGGCTGCTTCGAAGCCGATGGCGCAGTCCGCCGAGTCGGCAATGACCTTGGCGGTGCGTTCGATAAGGTCCACGGTCTCCAGGGTGGCAGTGCGGTCCAGCACCTGCTCAATGAGCACTGCCAGCTGACCCAGCCCGATGCGGCAGGGCACGCACTTGCCGCAGGTCTGGGCATGGCATAGCCGCAGAAAGTTCAGCGACATGTCCACCGGGCACAGCCCGGGCTGGCTGGCAATGATGCGCCGGCCCATGTCCCGGTACAGGCAGCTCAAAACAGTCTGGGCCTGGCCGGGGGTCTCAATGGCTAATCGGCTCAATGTAAATGCTCCTCCTTATCGCTGATTTGCAACAACACGGTACGCTTGATCAAATCAGCATTAGTGCTTATGGCCGCAACTAATTAGACACTCTTGCCCTCTTTCGAAATACTTCTCCGGCAATCAGGAAGACAATTAACAGAACAACGCTGATGCCGAAGACCAGCTTGGGACTACTGATAACCAGCATAGGCATAATAAGGAGGTAGGGAAGAGAATAGCTGTAGCCCAGTGTGCAGGACGCTGCAACCGTTTCAGCGGCCACTGTTTTATGATCCGGATCTACTACCTTTGCCAGTAGCAGGCCGGTCGAGAGCAACCCCATGTAGGCACCGTACTGCGCCACAGCGGAAGCAAACCAATCTTGGGGACACCAGCGCTTGGAAAAGAAAATGGAGACCCAGGTCGTCGCGGCGATGACCACTACGGAAATAACCACAATAGGAAGTAAATAGGAGACAAAGGTTTCGATTGAGGTGGTTGCCACAGCAGAAGTGATAAGATACTCCAGAGAAACGTTGGAAATACGCTCAATGGTGTCGCGGTCAATAAACTGTTGAAGTGCCGGAATTCGGCCGATAATGATTCCAAATACGCCGCTGCAGAACAGGGAAGTGGACAAAAGAGGAAGATTTTCCCAAAACGGATCAATGCTGATTAAAAAATTTCGGAGCCAAAGGGCACAGGCGACAACAAGACCCACAAAGGCCAGCTGAAGGGTAAACGGGTCCACCGATGAGGATTTGGACACTGCGCTTCCAATGGAGGGCCGCTTTCCAAGGGCAATGTATCCGGTACGGAACTCCTCGGGTAAATCGTCCAACGAAGCAGTGGTGTGCTTAATAAGCCCCTTCCGAATGCCAATATTGACCATTACAATGCCAAATACAATGCCGCAAACCACCCCTATGGTAGCGATGGTGATAGCGACCGGCACAGCATTGGTCCAATAGCCCTCCTCCTCAAAAATAGTTGCGACAGGAACAGACCAGCCAATACCACCATAAAGGGCAAAAAGCGGAATCAGTCCGAAGCCAATGGGAACAACAGACTGAAATAGGAAGGCGACAATCATACCCAGAACTGCCTGAGCCTGATGGGCGACGCCGCCCACCAAGGTTGCCGCCACCGCTTGTTTTGTAATTTTTTCCATGGACTCGCCCAAAAACGAGCAGGCAAAGGTGACGGCCAGCAGCACGCCGGACCACTCACTGATGCTGGCGGTATAGGTGACATGTACAGGAGAGTACAGCCCCAGAATCTGAGGCCCGATTATGAGGCCTATCAGGCCCCCGATAATGGATGCGGGGAGGAAGAGACGCTGAAACAATTTGACTTTCATGCGAAGAAAATATCCGATGGCCAGTAGGATGCTGACGACTGCAAAGTCATGGGCGACATCCATTAAAGTCATATTCTTCCCTCCTACACAAAATACGGAGCCGGCACCGATGGGCTATAGGCTCAGCAACAGTGCCGGTTCCCGGTAAGTTTGCAGTTTTTTGTGACGAAGCTCAGGAAATTGCCATCCTTATGCCCTTGATATAAGTGTATTCCTCCAGGGAATACCGGCTTCCATCCTTCCCTATTCCGCTGTTTTTACAGCCGCCGTGGGGAACCGCCGGTCCGGTTCCGGGGCCGTTTACATTGACGATGCCGAACTGGAGACCGCGGGTCAGCCGGTAGACTTGGCTCAGGTCGGTGGACCAGATGTAGGAGGAGAGGCCGTATTCCGTGTCGTTGGCCATGCGGATGGCCTCCTCCTCCGTTTCATAGGACATAAGGGCCAGCACGGGGCCGAAGACCTCCTCCCGGAACACCCGCATCTCCGGCATCACCCCGGTAAGAATGGTGGGCAGGAAATAGAATCCGGATGTTTTGTCCGCAGGCCGGGTTCCGCCGCACGCCACACGGGCCCCCTTCTCTACCGCGTCCTCCACCAGCTGCTCCATTCGGGCAACCGCCGCCTCGTCAATAAGGGGACCGGTGTTGGCCTGCTCATCCAGCGTGCCGCACTGGGCCCCGGAGGCAATTTCCGTGCACATCGCCAGAAATTCCCGGTACACGCTCCGGTGAACGAAGGCCCGCTGGGGCGCCACGCAGGTCTGGCCCGCGCAGCGCATTTTGTTCCCGATCACATGGGCCGCGGCGGCGCTCAGGTCTGCGGAGGGAGTCACAATGACAGGGGCGTTTCCCCCTAGTTCCATGGAGAAACGCTTTACGCTGGTGGTAGAATCCCGTACCATGCGTAGACCGCCGGCGGTGGAGCCGATCATGGTGATCATGGCGGGGATGGGGCTCTCACACAGGGTGGTTCCGATCTCCCGGGCATCTCCAGCTACAAAGTTGATGACCCCCTTAGGGAACCCGATGCGGTGGAGGATCTCACCGAAATAGAGGGTGGAGAGAGGGGTCTTGGTGGCCGGCTTAATGACTGCGGTACATCCCGACGCCAGAATGGGACCAAGCTTGGTGGCCAGGTTGTGCATGGGGAAATTCCAGGCCAGTGCGGCCACCACCACCCCCACCGGCTCCCGCACGGCTAGGAACATGTTTTTTCCCCCGGCGGCGTCCCTGATGCCCTGGGTGTGCTCACTCTTGGCCTGCTCCAGGAAGAAACTGAGGTAGCCAGTTAGACTGCCTGTTTCAAAGGCCGCGTGGGAGCGCAGCTTGCCGCTCTCTAGCATGAGCAGGTTGAGCAGGTTTTCGCTCTCACGCTGGATGGCGTCCCGCAACTTCATCATCCAGGCGCCCCGTTCCTCCAGCGTCAGTGCGCTCCAGCCGGGGAAGGCGTCGCGGGCGGCCTCCAGCGCCTGCTGGGCCTGTTCCTTGGTGGCCAAGGCTATCTGAGCCACCGGTTCGCCATTGCCGGGGCAGCGAATTTGTGTGGTACGGCCCCGGCCGGATACCAGCTCGCCGTTGATATACTGACGAAAGTCATCGGTTGGAAGGGAATACATAAATTTGTCCCCCTTTTCTTAGCTGTAAATGTGGATCTTGGAAATGGCCTCGTCCAGCTCTTGCTTCTCCTGAACGGTTAGCTCCCAGGCGGCGGCGGCACAGTTCTCCTCCGCCTCGGCCGCATTGCCTACGCCGGTGAGGACGGTGTGCATGTAGTCATGGGCAAGGGCCCAGTTAATGGCCACCTGGGCCACCGTGGCCTTGTGGGTCTCAGCGATGCCGTCCATGACCTTAAGCAGAGTCTGAATCTGGGAGAAGCCGGGCTCGGTGAACATGGGGCCGTAGAAAGAGGCGCGCATATCCCCGTGGCCAAAGGTGGGTACCTCCCGGAACTGGCCGGTGAGGATGCCGCCGCCCAGAGAGCCATAACCCATTGTGCCGCATCCCTGGCCGGCATAGTACTTCAGAACATCCTCCTTGGTGCGGTTGATCATATTGTAAGGATACTGAACAATATCCAGAACGCCGTCCGCCAGCAGGCGGTCTGCCAGGTCGCGCTCCAAATTGGACATGCCCAGGAAGCGCACCTTCCCCGCGTTCTTCAGCTCCTTCATGCAGGCGATGGTCTCCTCGATGGGGGTCCCCACCCGATCGTCCCAGTGCATGAGATAGCCGTCGATGTAGTCGGTCTGGAGCCGCTTCAGGCTGGCATCAATGGACTTGAGCATATTTTTCCGGCTAGAGTCCTTGATAGTGCCCTTGTCGCTGTCGTTGGGGTCCACAAATTCGCTGCCAAATTTGGTGATCAGAAATACCTTGTCCCGATATCCGCCCTGAAGGGCCTTGCCCAGGACCTCTTCCGAACCACCGGAAGCATAGATAGGGGCGGTGTCCACAATGTTTACGCCGCAGTCAATCATGGCGTGCACCGCTGCCACGGCGTCTTCCTGGGTGACGGCACCGAACTGCTTTCCACCCAGCGCCCAGGTGCCCAGACATAAAACGGAGATATCCTTGCCGGTGCTGCCGAATTTCTTGTAACGCATCCAAAACGCTTCCTTTCTTTATTCATTAAATCGTTGCATGGACTTTTCGTCACGTTTTTCCGAACACTTCAATCTGGGCCAGATCCTCCTCGGTCAGCCCATAGTCCCGCAGAGCGCTCTCCGGGGTGATATATCCCTCCTCCAGGTCATGGACAATCAGAGCACGATCCCGCTCCAGGGGATTGCCGTAGCCGCCGGCCCCAGGCATCTGACAGCGGAGCACACCGCCGGATTTCAAGGTGGTACCGGATTTCTTGGAGTCAATCACCGCCTCCTGATCCGTTCCGGGATAGATGGTGATGACACCAGGTAGACCGGGCTGGCCGCCGAACAACCCCCAGGGCGGCGTTTTTTGCCGGTCGGCCTTGATGGTAAACTGGCTGTCATGGCCCAGGACCCGGATGTCCTTACTCATGGACAGGCCACCCCGGAACTTGCCGGGCCCGCCGGAATCCGGCACCAGGGTGTACTGCTCTACCATGTAAGGGAACTCAATCTCCATGCTCTCGATGGGGAGGTTGGAGGTGTTGGTCATGTGGACCTGGACACAGCTCAAGCCGTCCTTGTTGAACCGGGCGCCGGAGCCGCCGCCGAAGGTCTCCATATAGACGTAGTACTCGTGGGTCTTGGGGTCCACGCCGCCGAAGTAGACACCGGTGATGGAGCTGTTGCTCCCCGCCAGTACCTTGTGGGGCACCACTTGAGACATGGCGCCGAACACCATGTCGGCCACCCGCTGGGCTGTGTCGCTACGGCCAGCGCAGGCCGCCGGCTCGGTGCAGCCCAGGATACAGCCCGGCCGTGTCTTAATCTGGATGGCCCGATAATAGCCTCCGTTGGCCGGCAGGGTGGGGTCCACAATGCTACGCACGCCATAGTAAACGGCGGCCCGCAAGGCGGACAGGGGGAGATTGATGGCCCCCTTTACCTGGTCCGGATTGTCAGTGAAGTCCAGGGTGATGTCCTGATCCTGAATCTCCACGGTGACAGACAGCTTGATGGGACCGCTACCCACGCCGTCGGAGTCCAGATAGTCGGAGAAGGTGTGCACGCCGTTGGGAATCTCCGCCAGAGCCATGCGGATCTTCCGCTCGGAGTAGTCCAGCAGCTCCTCCATGCAGGCGGTGACAGTAGCGGTGCCGTAGCGGGTGCACACATCCTCCACCCGCTGCACGCCCTTGCGGTTGCAGGCAAACTGGGCGTTCAAGTCTCCCCGGCGGATGTGGTTGACCCGGCAGTTGAGGAGGATGAGGTTGAGGATGTCCTCCACCAGCTCCCCCTTCTGGAAAATCTTCACCGGGGGAATCCGGATGCCCTCGGCGTAGATGGAGTCGGAGTCGGCGGCATTGGAGCCGGGGACTCGGCCACCCACGTCGTTGTGGTGGGCGATGTTGGCAACATAGGCCACTACCTTGTCCTCGTAAAAGACGGGGGAGGCCACGGCGATGTCGGGCAGGTGGGTGCCGCCGCCGTTATAGGGGTCGTTGGCGATAAACATGTCTCCGGGATGGATTTGGTCGGGAGTAAAATTCTTTTTGATCTCTCCAATCAGGCCCAGCAGGGAGCCCAGGTGCATGGGAATATGTTCGGCTTGAGCGATGGTGTGGCCTTCCGCGTCGAACAGCGCGCAGGAGCAGTCCTTGCGCTCCTTGATGTTGGTGGAATATGCGGACTTGACCAGGACTGCGCCCATCTCCTCAGCGATGGACATGAAGGTGTTTCCAATAACCTCCAGCAGGATACCATCAATTTTCACGCCTCGTCGCCTCCTTTCCCGTCGCCAAAGGCATTTACAATCAGATTGCCGTGGATATCCACCTCAAACCAGGTGTTGGGCGGAATGACTGTGGTGGAGTCCATCTGCTCCACAATGCACGGGCCGTCCACACGGGGACAGCGGCCGAATTTGCTTCTGTCATAGACAGGGCAGCGAACCAGACCCGACTCCTCGAAGTAGACATCCCGATGGTCTATCACCGCTCCGGAGGGGGTCTCCATGTGCCCAGTCAGCTCGGCCAGTCGGGGCTTTTGCACCTGACCGATGGCCTCGCTGCGGAAGTTGACAAACTGAACGGGGGCGTTGGGATTGTAATAGCCGTAGTTCATCTCGTGGGCCCGGAAGAAATCTTCCTTCATTCGGTCCAGGTCCGCCTGATCCACCAGACCGGCGGGAATTTCCACCTGGAGCTCGTAGTTCTGTCCCACGTACCGCATCTCGGCCACGTTGTGGAATTGGCGCCGCTGCTCCGGGACGTTTTCCGAGGCCAGCCACCGGCTGCCCTCCTCCATCAGCGGCAGAACCGCCTGGTTAATCTGCTCGGGCGTCGCCTGGTCGTAGGGGATGAGGGCGGTTTTCACATAGCTCTTTTTGATGTCTGCCGTCAGCAGACCCAGGGCGCACAGAGCGCCGGGGGCGGGTGGGATGAGCACCGTGTGGATGCCCATCTCCTGGGCCAGGTGGACGGCGTGGAGGGGACCGGCGCCGCCGTAGGCCACCAGGGTGAAATCGGAGGGGTTGTGGCCTTTTTCCACGGTAATCACACGGATGGCCCGGGCCATGTTGGAGTTGACGACGCTGATGACGCCCTGGGCCGCTGCCTCCACGGAGAGTCCCATAGGGTCTGCAATCTGCTTTTTCATGGCCGCCCGGGACAGTTGGGCGTCGATTTTCAGCCGGCCGCCCAGTACGTAGTGGGGATTGATCCGCCCCAGCACCAGATTGGCGTCGGTGACCACGGGTTGTTCATTGCCCAAGTTATAGGCTACCGGCCCGGGATTGGCGCCCGCGCTCTCTGGCCCCACCTTCAGTGCGCCCGCGTTGTCGATGTGGGCGATGGAGCCGCCGCCGGCGCCTACCGCGTGGACATCGATCATGGGCACACCGGAGGGCAGGCCACACACCTTGCGCTTGGTAGTGTATTCCGCAATTCCATCCTTTACCAGCGAGACATCGGTACTGGTTCCCCCCATATCATAGGTGATGATGTCCAGGAAACCAGCCGCCTTGGCAACGTAAACGGCGCCCATAACCCCCGCGCTGGGGCCGGACAGGGCCGTCTGGACAGGGGTCTGAATGGTGGAGGAGATGGACATGACGCCGCCGTTGGACTGGGTGATGTAGGGCTCCACCCTGACACCCACCTGGCGGATGCGATCCTGCAGGTGGTGGATGTACATTTTCATCCGGGGGCCCAGATAGGAGTTGATCACCGTGGTGCTGAGACGTTCAAACTCCCGAAACTCCGGAAGAATGGTGGAGGAGACGGAGCAATAGACCTCGGGCCAGGTCTCCTTGATGCACTGCTCTACAATTCGCTCGTTTTCCGGGTTCAGGAAGGAGAACAGGAAGCATACCGCCAGCGACTCCACACCCTTTTCCTTCAGCTGGCTGAGTACCCGCAGCACCTCGTCCCGATTTACCTTCCGGAGGATGGTGCCGTCGGCCATGGTACGTTCGTCCACCTCCCGGCGAAGCGCGCGGCGCACCAGGGTCTCCGGTTTGTCCTCCATAATATCATACAGGGAGGGGCGTGTCTGACGGCCGATTTCCAGCAGGTCCCGGAAGCCCTTTGTAGTGATCAGAGCGGTCTTCGCGCCCTTGCGCTCAATAATCATGTTGGTTGCAACCGTGGTGCCGTGGCCAAAATACTCCAGCTGCTCCACCGGGACCCCGTAGAGCGCCAGAGTTTCTTTTGTCCCGTTTGCAATTGCTTCTGACTGGTCATGCAAAGTGGAGGAAAGCTTATAGGTGTAGTAGGCTCCTGTTTCTGAGTTCAGCAACGTGACATCGGTAAAGGTACCACCTACGTCAATACCGATTCGATACATTGGCTCACACTCCTTTGACCGTTTAAAATTATATGATTCGTCTGAATATATACATACAATACCGATCTATGCTTATAGTATATACCACGAGTTTTGCACATGTCAATATATTTGATTTGGATATCAAACAATAAATTAAACAAAATAACCAAAACAAAACTGGTTATATTGCTGTATTGAATGCGAAAATGTACTATGATATACTTTTTTCGCTGAGCAATATCCTATAACGCAGAACCTCTTAAAGGAAAAAACAGGGGGGAATACGCTGCGCCAGGGTGCCTGATCTGCAAAATGTATGAGATGAAATATTTTTTTACCTAGCGAATACTGCTGTATGGGGGTTTCTTTATGGGCAAAAAAATAAAAAATCGCAGCGAGCTTCTTTCACACGGACACCGGCATTCCCGGCAGACAGTTCTTGATATTACTGACGCCGCGCTGGAAGAACTGGATGCCTACGGGCGGATTCGCTCCTTTTTAAAATGTGAGGGAAATCTGCTGAGGATTGGAGATCGCTGTTGGGATCTGGACCGCAAGCGAAACGTCTATCTCATCGGTGCGGGAAAGGCGTGCAACGCCATGGCCATGGCGGTGGAGGATGCGCTGGGCGAGCGCCTGACCGATGGGATCGCGGTGGTCAAAATTCTGGAGCCCGGGGACCGGTTTGTGCGTACCAGGGTTCGGATTGGCGGACATCCGATTCCCAACCAGGCCGGCTACGAGGCCTGCCTGGAGATTTTGGACCTCATTGACCGGGCTGGACCGGAGGATCTATTCCTGTGCGTGATGAGTGGAGGCTCATCGGCACTGATGAGCTGTCCGGTGGACGGAATTTCCCTAGAGGATGAGCAAAAGACCACGGATATTCTGCTGAAATCCGGCGCTGGAATCCTGGAGATCAACGCGGTGCGCCGCCACATCTCCCGCATGAACGGAGGCAGGATGGCCCAGCGGATTGCGGACCGGGGAGCGGAACTCATCGGCTTCAACATCAGCGATTCCGTGTCCAATCCGCCCACCAGGGACATTTCCATACCTTGGGAGCACTACTACGGCACGCCCATGGGCCCGGACCAGACCACCCTTCAGGACGCTCTGGCCTGCATCGAAAAGTACAATCTCCACAGCCGCCTGCCGGCGTCCGTAACCCGGTATCTCGCCTCCTGTGGCCCTGCCGGCGAGACACCCAAGGCCTTTCCCCAAAATACATACTATCAAATCAACACCTTGCCGGACAGCGCTGCGGCCGCACAGCGCGCAGCGGAACAGCTGGGCCTGCGCGCGGTGGTGCTCTCTACCTTCATCGAGGGAGAGGCCAAGGATATGGGGACGCTCATGGCCTCCATCGCCAGAGAAATACAGGCCTATCACCGCCCGGTGCCGCCCCCCTGCGCCCTCATATCCGTAGGGGAGTCGGTCACCACCATTTCGGAGGACTGTGTTATTACCGGGCACGGCGGACCGTCCCAGGAGATGGCGCTCAGCTTTGCGGTGTCCGCCACAAAAACCAGGGGTGCCTGTCTGCTCTCCATTGATACCGAGGGGACGGACGGCACCACCGTATGCGCGGGCGGCATCACCGATTCCGACAGCCTAGCGGATATGGAGAGAGCCGGCGTGGACATCTACGGCGCTCTGCGGGGGCATGCCAGCTTTGAGGCGCTCTCCGCTGCGGGCTGCGTAGTCATGACCGGTAATACCGGCACCAACCTGTGTGATCTGAATATTATGTATGTACCCGTTCCAGAGAAGGAAGAGGAGAAATGATGATGAATACTGTAATTCAGAAAATTTCCGCCCGTCAGGTACTGGACTGCAAAGCGAGACCCATGCTGGAGGTGGACGTGTTTACGCAGGACGGCAGCATGGGCCGGGGCGCCGCGCCCACCGGAACCTCGGTAGGAGCCCACGAGGCATTTGTCCTCCGGGACTATGATGTAAACGAGTTTAACGGCTTGAGTGTCCACAAGGCCGTAAATACAGTGGAAACGGTCATTGCTCCGGCACTGCTTGGAATGGATGCAGCCGATCAGCGGGCAATTGACCAGCGTATGCTGGAACTGGACGGAACGGAGAACAAAGAGCGACTGGGCGGCAACTCCATTTACAGCGTCTCCATTGCCTGCCTGCGCGCTGCGGCTGCTGCCCACAAGATGCCGGTGTACCGCTATCTTCGGGGCGGAGTGCTGACCAACATCCCCCTGCCTACCTTCAATGTAATTAACGGCGGACGTTATCCCCAGCTGACTCAGCCCTTTAACGAATTCATGCTGGCCCCCTGGAAGGCCGACTCGGTGGAGGAGGCCGTGGAACTGGCGGTGAAGGTCTATCAACGCCTGGAACAGGTGATTAGCCGGTATTTGGGAGGCAAAAAGCCCTTCCTGGGCGGGTCCTACGGCTGGGCAGCTCCCAGCGATGATCCCGATGTTGTCCTGCAACTGATGGCTCAGGCAGTGGAGGAGTGCGGCTGCGCGGATAAAATGGCCTACTGCTTGGATTGCGCCTCCAGCGAAATGTACGACAGACACACGGACACCTATCTCTACGGCTCCCGCCGGGTCTCTCGAGAGGAGCTGATCGACCACGCCGCCGAGCTGATTCGGAAGTATCCCATCTTGTTCATTGAGGATCTGCTGGCAGAGGACGATTGGGATGGATTTGTTCAGGCCCATCAGAAGCTGAAGGGGGTCAAGCTGATTGGCGACGATTTCATTGTGACCAACCGCCGGCGGCTCCAGAAGGCCTATGAGCGCCATGCGCTGGACGGATTTATCCTAAAACCCAACCAGGTGGGCACCATCACTGAGGCCCTGGATACTCACGCCTACGCCCAGAGCAACGGTCTGCTTACCATCCCCTCCGGCCGTTCCGGCGGGGCTGTGGGCGATATTGTGGCCGACTTGGCGCTGGCCCTGGAGGCGCCCATTTCCAAAAATGGGGCACCCAAGTCCGGAGAGCGGCTGGACAAAATCAACTCCCTGCTCCGCGCCAGTAGCGACAACCCTGCCAGCCATCTGTGGAATCTGACGGAGGTATTCTATCCGCTCTGCCTCCAACACGCTTAAAATGCACAGAACTGTTAAAAAGTTCGCCGCAACCTCGGACTCTCTTGTCAAAAACGATAAAATACGCTATAATTAAGCTATCATTTCTAGCAGAGACGGTGTTTGCGGCTGATCAGGAAAGTGACGCTACATCAGGAAGGATAGGGTTCTATGACAGATTTCCAACAGCAGATCCGAAATGCGTATGAGCATTTGACCAACATCCAGCGGACCATCGCAGATTACTTTCTGGAACATCTGGATACGATTCCGTTTAAAAGGCTGGAGGAGTTGGCAGATCTGATTGGGGTCAGCACCACCTCCGTGATTCGATTTACCCGCAGCATCGGCTATCAGGGCTACGGCGATATGCAACAGGAACTGCAGCAAAGTATTTTGGGAAAAGCCAGCTTACCGGAACGGCTCAAAAGCTCCATACAGGCGGAAGGGGATAACCACCTGCTCCTGCGTACATTTCAGACGGATGTCGATAATATTCAAGAGACCTTGTCTGTCTTATCTGAAACGGTTTTGTCGGAAGCGGTATCCTCTATTGTTCAGGCAAGAAATGTCTATATCATCGGAATTCGCGGCAACTTTTCTGTGGCTCACTATTTGGGGTACCGCTTGGGACAGATCAAGCCGGGAGTACATTTGGTGGACGGGATTTCCATGGCCTATCCCGAGCAGGTCATAGGAATCCAGCCTGAGGATATCTGCATTGCATTTTTGACTCCCCGCTATTCAAAAATGACGGCCAATTTGGTTTCGTGGATCAAACGAAAAGGAATTAAAGTCATTTTGTTTACCAAAGCGGGAAACAAGGAGATTCACCCGTATGGAGATATCATTTTACCTTGTCAGACAACAGGTGTATCGTATAAGAGCTCATTGACGGCCTTGTTTTGTGTCTGCAATTATCTTTTAGCGGCAGTTGCACTGCAGGATCATGATCATGCAATGGATACTTTGGCGAATACAGAGGAATTACTGGGTCAAGGATTTTTCTTGGGTATTTAAAATTAAAGGGAAATAGCCTCGGAAAACCTTTCTATGGACTGGTTTTCCTATAACCGGGAACGGGCACAGGAGGAGCAATAAAAATATCTTAAGCTCTCCAGAAATAGAGGCTCCCTATGTTTGACCCACACGCCGACCCACACGGAGAAAGGACTGTACGGAGCCAAGGAGCAAAGAGTGCCGCCGACCTCATCCTTTTGGAGAAAAAGGGCCGGAAAGCGTTGGAATATAAAGACTGGAAGGCTCCCAATCAGTTGGTAAGGAGCAGATCCAGCAGTACGGATATACTGTGGACACTGTGCGGCAGACGATCCAGAAAAACTTTGCGGCAAAAGGATTATCCTGCGTTTCCAATGGCGAGAAGTGTCCTTTATAGGCTGTGGCAGCGAAGAAGATTTCTCTAATATGTGGGCCATTTTGATGGCATTGCTTCGGACAGACGGATAGATTGGTTTCCCAAGTTCGCGGCTTCCTGCACTTGGTATGATGATGACGGTACGCAGGAAGATGTGCTGTCTCAGGCAGGGAAAGTGTCTGGATACTGCGGGGCACCACAGTAGGATAAATAAAAAACAACGCTTTTTTATCTGTCAAATGAAGGCATCAGCATTTTTGAAAATGTCTGCAAGATTGGTCTTCCCTTGCCCGGTCGGCTCAAAAATCTTTTAGAAAAATTTAAAGACATCAAAAATCAGGCGGAGTAACTAAGGAATAATGCCCTGGTCCCCTTGAAAACACAAACGGCTGGCCGGAATCCCGGGCAGCCGTTTTTTCTGTAAGACCCAATGGTCAAAGTTTCTTCCCACACTTAGGACATACTGGTGCAGTTCATCTGCATCGGCTCTTTTGGTTTCTTTATCCGAGATTGTTCTGCTCCTCCCTCCATCTCTCATTCATTATCGGAAAGACACTCTCCCGACAACGACAGCAGATCACGGAAAGGGATCTGCTCTCCGCCTTCCAGAATCACGACCTCCCTATAAGCATCAATTTTGCGGACCGCCCCGGTGGCAACCAAGTAATCTCCACCCTCTTTTTTCCCGTCTGGCTGGAACCAGGTCACCGTTACCTCTGGATGCTGATCCAGCAGCCCGGCCAGCACCCGGAGCTGCCCGTTCAGTTCTGCCTGGACGCCCTCGTCCAACTCTTTTTGCGGCTGGGTCAACCGCCCCGCCTCCTGAAGGACCGCATCGTAGCCACTCAAGGCTGCAAAGGGAGAAAACTGCGCCGCCCGATCATGGCGGGACATCTGAGGGTGGCCCGCGGAGACATGGTGGGGCAAGAAGAGCATATCGTCGTATTTTCCGCTCATGCCTGGTGCCCCCCGATTTTCTGATTCCGCTCGCGGCTGGTGGCGCCGTCCTCCAGCGCAGTCCCCTTCAAAATGGCGTTCTTACCGAATTTCCTCTTGATATCCAGCACGGTGCTCTGAATCTTTTTCTCCCGCACCTGCTCTGCCTCCTCCCGGCGTTTCTCCTCCTGCATGATCTCATAGTCCACAAACAGGTCCATCTGCTCACAGGCGTCTGCTTCCGGCACCTCCCGCTCCGACATCACATGGTTGGCCGTGATATTGAGTCGGCGAATCAGCAGTCCCGGGTCCACGATCCTGTGAAAAAGCGCGTCGGCGGCATCCCGGATCTTTCGCGTGGATGATGTGTATTTTCCGATGTTTTCTGTCCCATGACTGTGCTTCGGCACAAATCTGCCGTATCGATCCTTCTTAATCTCGCCCTGATACCGACTGAGGCGTTCCGGATCTTGGATGTTCTCAATATCATATCCCACGGTCAGAGTCAGCTGATCCGTTGCAAGCCCCTTTTCCACCAGCTCCAGGGCCAGCGCATCCGCCATCTCACGTATCACGATGCGGGCTTTCTCAGCACTGTATGGGCATTGGAGGACCTGACCTGAT